>RCMY010002275.1_pt1 | contig 21030 bp, 16 predicted proteins | sample 2041341 | NCBI WGS metagenome assembly RCMY01 (sample SAMN09708234, study PRJNA481090) | Marine sediment metagenome, whole genome shotgun sequencing project.
TGCCGTCTGCGTTGGCCGCGATGAAGGGGGGACGAAGCGGGCTTGCAGGCATCAGGAACACAGTGGGTTCTGCGGGGGCACCCCGTGCCAAAATTTCACACGCGGTGCCGGTCATCGTCTTCCACGGCGACCGGGATCACACCGTGCAGCACTCCAACGGTGCCGAGATCGTCCAGCAGGCCGCGAACGCTCATTCGGCCGAGATCGGGGGCGTTGCCCCAGGCGTCAGTACCGAGAGCGGCACGTCTCCAGGCGGGCGGCGCTACAGCCGCGCGGTGCATGTCGATAGCAAGGGGCAGACCCATATCGAGGCCTGGACTGTGCACGGTGCCGGCCACGCATGGTTTGGCGGCTGTGCGAGTGGTACCTATACCGATGGCAGCGGCCCGGATGCATCAGCCGAGATGGTGCGCTTCTTCCTTGCCCTGCCGCGCGCCGGATCCGCATGACGTGTCTGCCGCCGAGAAGCGGCTCCCGAGCATCGGGCTCCACTTAACCTGCTTTGAGCCCATGGACCAGAGTTCCCCATTCCGCTGGCTTCGGCTTCGGTGTTTCAGCGCAAGCCGAAAAAACTCAGCAAAAATCCAACCACGACGATTAGGCCAACGATGTAGATGATGGTATTCATGACGGTGCTCCATTTGTACTTTGACTCCCATCGTAGGGAGACCGTGTCATATGGCGTGTACGGCATCGTGACGTATGGCTGTAGGACGGAGACCCATCTGCAGCGGACGGCGCAGACTCTGCGATGGCGCGCTCAGGCGGACCACCCCCTGGCGAGGCGGCACCGCAAACATCGTCGTGGTGCCACTGGAGTGTGTTCGCCTATACCAAATTGACCTGCCGACGTTTGGTGACCAGGGTTCATGGTCCCGCAATCCGCATAGTCACTCAAAATTCTATGCACCTTTGGTGCTCACCAATTTTCGGCCACTTGGTTGATTTGGCAGTGGCAGCAACAGAATGCACCTCTGTTGTGGTGATCACCAGCATTTTTATCATGCTCAAAACAACCTACGCGCACCTGAATAACTCCATGTGTTCCATTAATCGTTTTGTTCCTCCAAGTATTCTGGTATTACCCGCAAAACAGTATCCGTTGGGACACCTAAATCCTCCTCAAAGGGACGTTCTGATCGACGCCGTGGCCTCCAGCACGCTGGCCGAATTGCTCGCCGACGTGCGATAACGTGTGCGCGCAAGCTGAAATTCGAATCGGTAGTCACCCGACGGCAGCACCGTCGTGGCCCCCGTCGCCGCTTCCACCGGCACGACCAGCGCGCGACACTTTGACGCATCGCCGATAACGACATGTGAACACAGCACCTCGACGTGCGCCAGCCTTGTGAGCGTGAGCTCGATGTCCGCAACGATATCGAACGGTTCGGGGCTTTCGACGAGCAGCAGCGTCGTGCCTTGCGGGGTCGAGCGTGCACTTATCTCGAGCCGTTCGATGCGTACCGTGAGCGCGACCGACAAAGCCGCCGCCCAGTCGTCGAAGAGGCGTTGTGCATCAAATCGGTCGCCGGTCTGCGGCGCGGCGATCGCTGTCACCAGATCCGTGAGTGTGCGTGTGGTTGGCGCAAGCTCGGGCAAGGCCTTCACGCGCCCGTCGAAGCTCGCGACGTGTGATTCGAAATCGACCCAGCGGCTCGAGTCGAACTCAAAGCGGAAGGTGTCGATGCCATCCACGGTGAGCGACTCCAGGCGTGACATCCCCGTCGCCATAACGGCGACTCGGCCAGAACGGACTGTTGCCTTCGGTGCACTGGCTTCGATGTCGCCGATCCGCACGTGCCACGCATCGTCATATGAGTCGATCTGCAGATTCCACACGGTGTCGGGCGGCGCAACGAGTGGGCGGCTGAGCATCACGCGCTCGCTACCTGCGACACGCTCAAGGATGCTCAGGGTCGACGCTTGCGGGTCAATGCGCACCAGGCAGGCATCGGCGCTCATGGCGTCGCCTTGCAGGCCCAGCATAAAACCCGCGGATCCGTTGTCGATGCGCAGATGCGTTCTCAGCGTGAAGTGTTCCCAATTGGATTCGCCGAAAGCGCCGTACCGCTGAGCACCCGCGCCGGCAGAAATACCCAGCACGTGGTCAATGACGCTTGAAGTTCCAGCGCCCGTCCACAGGAAACCGGTATCGTCGCCGTGCTCAAAGCGCAAGCGCCGCACGAACGGGCTGCTGTTCAGGCGGAGGCTCGCGCGGTAGTGCGCGAGCGCGCTCCAGGTTTGAGCATCCACCGGCGCGTCGAGATCGACCGGATCGTGCATAAGCACGCGAGATCGCTGATCATTGCCGCCGCCCGCGTCGCAACCATGAGGGCTCGCAAGCACCGCTTCGAAGCGAATCATCTGCGGATCGAGCGACGTCGCTGACCGCTGCTGCCGATGCAGGACCGGGAACAAAGCATCGCCGTCAATCACGCGAGGCGGCCGGAGTGGCGGTGGGCTCACGGTACCTCGATGGACGACGATCCAGTCCGGACCCAGCACCGACAACTGCTCTGGCTCGCCTCGTCCGCCAAGACGCTCGACGCACAACACCAACTCGAGCACCTGTTGCCGTTCAGGGGGATCGTCAAGTTGCGGCGGTCGATTGATTGCCTGAAACATGTCGAAACGCTCGTTAAACGCCAGCAAGATCGCTTCGCCGCGATACAACGGCGTCCCCGGTGCGGGGTAGATCGATTCCACGTACGGGTCCATTTCTTCGCCGATGCGCTCGACGGCGTTGAGGCCAGGCAAGCCCTTGGTGCGGAAAAAAACATGCTGAGGCACCTCCCGGACGATCTCACCGGCCCGCTGGTCCTTGACCACGACGCGCGTCACCAACCGAATCTCATAGTCGTAATTGGCAAGCCAGGCGAATTGCGCGCCGCGGGGGTTCACGGCTTCGAAACCACCGCAGCGTCCGCGCAGCATCAGGTCGTTCAGCTGTTCGTCAACGGTGCGGTAGCGCATCTCCATCAGCTCGAGCCAGCCCAAGCCGTCCCGTGCGAAGCTTGCGCCCGTCAGCCGCAGTACCACGTGACTCATGCCGGCTGCGGATGCAACCACAGCGATACCGGTCGCATGGTCCTGCGACAACGCAAAAGTCTGTGACGGCAGCGCCTGCAAGCCGTTGAAAGGTGAGACCACGAGTTGACGTGTTAGGTGCATCGCCTTCCATGTCAGCCCAATGCGCAGTTCGCGAGCGGGCGCGTCGAAGTGGACGCGCGCGAACGGCGCATTGTCGCGGCGCGCGGGTTCCATGCGCGCGACGTGGATCGCCGGGTTGCTGTGCGTGCTTCCAGCTACGATCGGCGCCATCCGGCCGAGCCAATGCAGCGTGCTTTGGCTGTCTGTGAAGCGCTGAACGGTCGGTGCGCGCGAGCCGATTGCCGTGTCGCCAAAGGCTAGCGTGTGCCACACCGGCTTTTCTTCGGACCCGCAACACGGCCAGCCGGGCATTGTGCGGACCAGATTCTCGTCGGCCACCCAGTCCGCGAGGATGAATTGGTACGGCGTCGGCGCGTTGACGAGCAATTGCCGGGCGTCGAGCTTCTGCTCGCGTTGGAAGTCGGCATCCCAGCGCAGCTTCACCACCGAATTGAAGCGCGCCGGCAGCTGATCGGGCGGCAGGTCGAGTAAGCTCGCGTCCAGACGACTGGCCGCGGGGTCGAGCAAAGTGGTCCAGTCGCCGCCGCCGAAGCGCGGCTTGCGACGGATGCCGAATTCGACCAGCGTGTACCGCGTCAACACATCGTTGCTTTGCTGCGTGCCCATGCCGGCTGGCGTGTTCTGCCCCCATGCTATGCGGTCGTCGACGGTGGCCTTGAATGACACAGCGACGGTAGCGTCGGTGGCGAGCGATTCAAACGCGTCGAGTGCGCCCGCAGGCCAGTCGCCCGTCACCGGCGCGAGGTCGTTGGCCGAGTAAGTGGCGTCAGCGTCGACCACGATGCCGACGATCGGCGACACCGCCACGGTCTTCGTATTTTTTCGCGCCAACGCACGGCCGCTGCTGGCAATGACTGGGGTCGACACCACGCTCAGCTTCTCGAGCTGAGGCGAGTCGAAAGTCTTTTGCCAGTCGAAGGTCACGTCAGGCAACCACCAAGGCGTGTGGATCTTGATTTCGCAACCGAGGCGGCGATAGGCGGGAGCGGGGCCGAGGTAGTCCCACTCGATCTTGAAGCTCGCGCCGAAGTCGAAGACCCAGAACACGTCGATGTTGATGCCGCCCTCGAACCACATGACGAACCCACTGCAGTTCGACTCGTTGCGCCACGTGCCGACGAGGGCTTCGAGCGTGACGTAGAAATCAATGCCGCCGATGCCGAACAGCCGCGAACCTCCATTGACACTGGTGCGAAGCGCGAGGACTCGCGGACCCTCGGGCAAGTCGACGAGTTCGAGGCAAATGCCTGCGTACAGCTCAAGCGTCAACTTCCACACCTTGCCACCAAGATGCAGCGACAGCCAGCTGGTCGGATCGTTCACATGCCCGACCGCCAGCGTGCCGGGCTTGTTCGTCATGTAAAACGTGCCGGTGAGGAAGGGAGCGTCCTTGAACAGCGCAAGGTCCTTGCCAATCAGGTTCTTGGTGCCCACCGACAGACCGATCAGCAGACTCCAGCGGTCGTCGTCAAGCTCGATAGCCCCGTAAGCGATCGGCTTGGTCGCCTTGAACGGATAGATCTCGACCGCGGCCAGGAACCCTCTGCTTGTTGGCGAGCGGCGGTACATCAGGAACGCTTTGATGGTCACGAACTTCGTTCCGCCGACCTGGATGCCGGCACCCGCGGCAGCGGCGAGCGCCCCGTCCATCGGCGTCCAGCCGCCGACGCTCATGTTGCGGCTGGGTGGGAGCGTCAGCGCCGCGTCGTTCGCCCGGTACCACTCGAACAGACGCATCGGCTGCGCTGCGGCAGGGTCGGTCTCGGCTTCGCCGAGCGTGGGCGTGAGATTCCAGGCGAACAAGGCCCGCACGTCGGCCAGCGTGACGCCGCCGAGCGGTATTGGACTCACCATCGCGCTGGCGAGCAGGTACTTGAAATCGACGTTGGCGCCACTTGCTCGGCCATAGAAGAAGCTCGCGCCGATCGTGAAGGCACCGGAACTGTTCGCGCCCGCGTCGCCGCCGTTCGACGACCGGTCGATGCGCACTTGCGCGCCGATGCCAAACTCGCGATAACGGATGCCATTGGCTGCGTAGTCGCCGATCATCCCGCTGCCGGTGATTTGCACCGGCCCTTCGCGGAAGCCGAGCGTGATGCCGTCGAGCATGGTCTGCGGTGCGGTCACGTCACCGGCAATCTTGGTGCGCAGGCGATGCACGGTCATGCCACCACCCGCGTTCCTGAAGGAATCTTTGTCCGGCGGCGTCTCGGTGCCCGGTTTCGGCTTGACTGCCTCGGTGCCGAGCGGCAGCGTGGCTGAGATCGCGAAATAGCGCCCGCCGCTGGGGTCACTCACAAAGCCGTATTCGTCCAGGTGCAGCTTGATGGTGTCGAAGGCCACGAGGTCGGCGCCGTCCGGATCCCAGAACTTGCCGATGGAAAATGAACCCAGTCGCCAGCCGAAATCGCGCACAACGATGGTCTTGGGCTTGTCCAGATTCGACTTGAGGCGGAACGACGAGGGGGCCGCGTCCTCGATCTGGAGCAACTCGAGATCGGCAACGGCGACCAGCAGGTCTTCGACGCCGTAGTCCCCGAGTTCGCTCGTCAGGCGCTGGAATGAGATTCCCACGCGCGCCCCGATCAGTCGTGTCTGCAGGCCGAAAATTTTGATCAGGTCCTTGCCCGGGTCATGCCGCCATCCGAGTTCCAGCGTCCACTCATCGGTGACGTCAATGGTGGCCGAATGGCCTTTACCGGTGGGGTCGTCGGTGATGACGAGTTTGGCAAACAGGAACTGCCGGTCTGCTTCGGTCGGATCGTCGAGCCGAACGCTGCGCAACAGCAACTGCTCCACCACCAGGTAGCGACCGAGTACACCGGCCGGACCCGGGATTGTGATTTTCACCGGCAGCCCCGACAGGTCGAACGAACTCGACGGGTCGTCAAGCAGGCCGATCTTGCGCCGCAGCCCCAACGTGAAATGCGTGGGCAGCGGGAACTTCAGCGAATTCATCGGCACTGCGAGGTCTTCGAGGACGAACTCGACCTTCTGCCCTTCAGCCCGAAACTCGTTGGGAGCCTTGATTAGCTTGTTGAATGGTGAGCGGCGATCGTCGAAATCGATCGTGCGCATCGTGACGAAGCCCGTGGGTTCGTCCTCGATCAGGGGCTCAAGCGGGTGGCGGATCCACTCCAGTGCCTGCTCTGTGCCGTATGTGTCTGCCGCAAGATTCCCAAACGGCACCAGCATCAGATCGTGCACACCGCGGCACGGTAGGCCGAACAGCCGACACGCGCCGATCGACAGCGGCACCGCAGGTTCAATCACCAGCTCGCGCGCTTCGGTGTAGCGCACCTTGAGGTGCACAAAAATGGAGCTCGGTTCATCGCGCCGCAGCGTGATGCTGAGTGTGTCGTGACGGCCCGCGATGAAACCGTTGACCTGCGGGTCCTCCAACGGTACCGGAACACCGGGATTCGGCTCCAGCGGCATCAGCATGCGCCGTGGCAGGCGGATTTCCACTGGCAAGGCATCGATGACAAATGCCACTCCACCGTCGCTGTGGGTCACGAAGACATTCGGCGGCTCACTGCCGGTGGCGAGCAGGCGGAACTCGACATCGGGCATGCGATTGAGCGCGATTGGCTTCACGGGCAGCGGCGCGCCGACATGCACTTCGGCAACGAGGCCCACGCGGCCTTCGTCCGCACCGGGGCGGATCGCGTGGAATTGGAGCGCGGCATCCAGCTCCAGGGCCAGTACGGCAATGGCCGCTAGATCGACCGGACGCTGCTGCCCGGTGCCCGCTTGAATCACGCCCACTGGCCACAAGGCGGCCGCAGCATCGGCCGGCGACGCAGCATCGCGCACGCCGAGCAAATCGAAGAAACTGATCGTAGCCATGGTCAGGCGATCTCCGGCCCAGCCGTGGGTTGCGGATCGGCGCTGCTGGTCGGATCGATCACGTCGTTCCACAGGGCCGTTCGATTGCCCGCCAGAAAGCCCTGCACCACCGCCTCCAGCCCGATGTAGAGCGGTTGTCCCAGCACGCTCTCCAGCATTTTCGGCAGATGCGTGTCCGCGTGCGGCACCAGAAACTCGCGGAACGGCGTGAAGCGGCTGCCCTGGTAGCGTGAGCGCCTGAACAATTCGTACGAGGCGACCGGGTCGTTCAGCAGCGCCTCGCCCATCGCGGGGTCTACTCCCAAGTGCTCAGCCCACAAGGCCGTGCGCAGCTTGCGGGCGGGATTATCGCGTGTCGCCGCCAGATGTGCGGGGATGGCCGACACCACCATCTCGCCGTCGTGGTAGAAGCCGCGGCGGTTCAGGTTCATTGAGCCGATGCCGACGAACACGTCGTCGACCATCATGATCTTGGCGTGCACGTAGATCCCGAGCGGATGTGCTGCGGTGACGGGCGATCCCTTGCGGTGCCCCCGCTGATTAGGGCACCAGCGAGGCTCGGAGCCCACGCCGCCGCGCAGCACTTCAAGCCGCGCTGCAGGTTTCCCGTCGGCGTCGTTGACGTTCGTCGATTGCATCGCGAACATCATTTCGCCATTGATCCAGAAGAAAAATCGAGCGTCCTCCGGTACCCGGGCCGGCGGCGCGACGAGGATTTGTGTCTCGCCTGCGCTGATGTCGGTCATCAAAGTCAGACGCCCGATGCTCGCAGTGCGCACCGCTGGGTCGAGCACCGGCCTTCGATGCGGGCTGCCGATCAGCACCCGGTCGCCCCAGGCATCTGGCGCCGCGAAACGCTGGAACATCGCGAGCCGACGGTCGTCGCCGAACGGGATGTCGTCGATCGAATTCAGCGCCAGGATCACCAGTCGCTTGCAATGCTGCGAGGCGTCGGTGAGCGCGCTAATGTAGCGGTCGTCGGGAATCCAGTACTGGTCTTCAATGTAGATGTATTCGCGCGCCGATTGAATTGCGCGCAGGTAGGTTTCGGCATTGGTGCGGTTGCCCTCCGGCGCCCAACCGAAGCCGCGAGCCGGGTCGCTGGCCGTGAACTCGGTTTGCGAGAGTTGCACGAGGTGCCGCACCGGAAAGGTCGCGAAGTTCTCGGGTTCAGGCGTCGTGAAAGGCAGCGCACCCGGTGCGTTGTTCGACGGGGTCTGACTATCAAAGCCGTAGCGGTCTTCGAAAACGCCAAATGCGTCAACCACCGCTTCGCCCGTCACCCGCGCATGGACGTCGTGATACGGCGACGACGCTTGCGGTGCGTCAGAGGTCGGATCCCGATAGGCCGCGCCCATGTGGCCGGGGGCATCGAGCCGATTCGAGTTGAGATCGATGCCGCCGACATAGGCGATGTAGGCGAACCCATCGGCCGCCGGCCGATCGGCGCCGACCAGTTGCTTGCGGATCAGCTGCGCCTTGTTGTGATAGACGCTGAAGCGATCCGCGAAATCGCTCAGATGGTGGCCGTCTGGCAGCAGGATGTCGCCGGCAAGCGGGTTGTCGGAAAAGTTCGCCGGATGCGGCGAACGGTAAGCGATCACGCTTGACTGGTTGAGATCTCCGAGTACCCCTTCGGATGTCGGCTCAATGAGGTCGCGCAGAATGTCTTCTACGGTGCCGCCCGGTTCTAGCAGCTTCATCAGTGCGATCGCTGCGGCCACAATCGCCCCTGCGTAAAACAGACGGCCACCCCAGCCAGAGTCGAACTTGCCGGTGGACATCATCATCGGCCCGATCATGTGCAGTAGCAACAGTGCAAACGCGGCGTTGGTGGAGATCGCGTCCATCGTGCCCGGCTTGGGCTGAAACATGCGGGTGGCCATCACGCGCGCCTCGCCGCCATCCTCGCGCACGGCATCAAGCAGCTTGACGATGGTCGAGTCCGGGTCGCCGGGAACCATCTCGAAGTCGAGAATCGCCCAGTCCATCAAATACACCACACCCCCTGTCGCACGGGCGGCGCGAATGTCAGGCACCAGCTGCGCATACACGGCGTGGCCGTCGACCAGTGGCTCCAGATGGCTGCGCGGGCGAAAACGGGCTGGTCGGGCGCGATTTGCCGGCCGCGCGGGCGTGATCGGTGCGAGCCAGTCGTCGACATCAGCCACCTGCACGTGTCCCCGCCTGATGCCGGCGGCCAGTTCGAGCGACACGGCCATGCCGTCTTCGGTTGGAACCGCGGGCGTGGTGCTCATGTCGGTGGCGCCTTCGTGGTGCACCAGCAGGGGCAGGGTGAGATTGCGCGCCGTGAGGCGAAGGCGAGCCCCGTCTGGGGGCAGCGTGCTCGCGTCGAGGCGGCCGTTGACGTCGGTCATCACGCTGCGGGTTTCGATCACAGCGTCGGACGCGTCGACGAACGCCGCGTCGAAAGCTGCGTTCGCCAGCGGTTGCCCCTGGGCGTTGAGAACTTGGATCGCCCTTGTCGCATCGAACAATACGGCCATCCCGCGCCATGCCGTAGCCTCGGCTAGAGAATCAACTGCGAGCGCATCGCCGATGGCATCGATCCACGCCCAGCTCGCGCGCACCTGCCGATCCTGGAACACCACGCCGAGCCACAACCGTGTCACGCTGGTCGGCGTATCGCTGGACTTCAACAACGTGTTCTCGGCGGGCTGCACGCCGGACCAGCCGAGGTAGAACGTCGGTGCGCCACCGTGCAGTGCCCGCAACGTCGAGGCCATCGTGAACGGCAGTACCGAAAACTCGATCAGCGAAGTGATGCCAAGCGCCGCCGTGTCGTCGGCAGACATATCGACTGCGCGCGCGCTTCCGGCCGCCGGCCAGCGCAGATCAAACGCCCCATTGGCGCCGCTCAATTCCAGCAGCCACAGCGTTGCTGCTTCGTAGCGGGCGATGCGCGTCGGCGTCGGTTGCGACCGATAGCGGTCCGGCAGCGTGATCAGCCGCTCGCTTTGCAGGCGCACCGAACCTGCATCGAACAAAGGAGTGAACGTGGTCACCGTTGCCTCCGTTCGTGGTTGTGCGGGTTGTGCTTAGTCATGTGGGAACCGCAGCAGCCAAGGGCCGGCCGGTGTCGAAGGAATGTCATCTTTGGTCAAGCTGCAGGCCCAGACGGCGACGCGACGACCGGGTTGTGGGGGGGGTGCCACATCCGCGTGAAGCGCGAATTCGTCGGACTGCGCGGCGTCAAAGATGACGATACTCGGCTTGAGCGCGGCGCCGTCGGGCATTCGTAGACGCAGCCTGTCGACAATGCTGACATCGGTGCGATGTACCAGGCGAATCAGTTGAGCGCCAGCGATGTCGCTGCCATCTGCAAGCGCTTGCGAGAACACGGCCACACCGCGGGCGCGGCTGTCGCGCGGCACAGCGAGCCGCAGCAAACCCAGGGAATCGTTCTCCCTTCGAGATTCACGGCGCGGCGGCGCACTCGGCATTAGCGACGGCACGCGCACGATGACCTTCGCAATCGCCCCGCGCACAGACAATCGACCGGCGCCGTTGGCCTTGCGCATGCGATAGAGGTAGCGCGCGCCACCGGGGTGCAGGGTCTCTGTGAAAGGCCCCCACGGCAGCGGATCCCTGCACGCCTCGATGAAGAGTCGATCAGCGTAAGGATGCACGCCGGCAAGGTAGACCGCGATGCGGTCATCAATGAGGTTCGCATCGCCTGCGTCGAGCCCTGCGGCCAGCATCGCCTGATCCTCGGGGTTCGGCAACGTGATTTCGCTCTCGATTTCGCCCGCATTGCGCCGCGCAACGACAAGCGCGAACACGTGACCGTTCTCGATGCGCAGCGCGGCGAGCAGGTCGATCACATTGAGCCGCTCGGGCTTGACGAGCATCCCCGCGTCCAGTCCCACCCCCCCCAGATACGGCGTGAGGTCGAGCATGAAACGGATCGGTGCATCGACCGGCTCCGGCGTGCGCAAGCTCGGAACCGGCACCAGCTCGTGCGGTGGGTCGAATTCCGGCCGCTCCATAAACGCCGCCTGGCACTGAGTGAATGCCACTCCGCTCTCGTTGCCTGGCATCGCGCCACTCGGTGCCGGTTGCGGGAAGCTGTCTGCGACATACGCCTGGTCGTCGGCAGCGGTGACACCCACCCACAGCTGATCGCGCGGATGCGCATCACTCAGCTTCAGTCGGTCGCGCAACACAGATTGGTAGCTCGTCGCGACCGTGATCGGCAATGCATACGAACCGGGTTGCACTTCCACCCGTTCAGCCCAACCGCTCGATCGAGTGAGCTCGGACGAGAGTCGTAGCGGCAGTCTCACCCGCTCTGTCGAGGGCCGACGATAGGTGCCGTCACTTTGTGGCACGCGCGTGTTCACCTTCATCTGAATGTTGGTGCCCGCCGTGTGCGTTTCAATGAAGAACGGCGTGCCGGCTTCGAGGTAAAGGCCTTTGGCTGCATCGGCCGCCACGGCGCGTTGCAGAGTGACGGCGAGCGTGTAGAGGCCTGGCATGCCAATCATGTCAGAGACCGACGTGAGGTCGCCATCCGCACCGTCAAGCGGCGACGCGAGGTACACGCGAAACGCCGCCGCAAACGGGTCCAGCGCGCGTTCACGCGCATGCCAGCCCCAGCTGAGGACGACGGCGTTCTGCGATGCGCCGAGCAATGCGAGGTCGTCGCTGCTCAAGTTTGCGTCGCCGCGAACCAGCGTGCGTGCGCTCACACCAGTCGGCGCGGGCTTCGGCATTTGATCGGCCGGAGTTTCGGTGGGCGCAGCTGGCAGCGGTGGCGGCTCGTGCTTTTCCAGGCGAACCGGCGCGGCCTTTGTCCATGTCGTACTCGGCCGCCCCACCACATCGAGTGCGCGGATGCGATAGGTCAGCATCTGGCCGATAGGGGGCTTGGCGCGTCCGCCGGTCGTGTCGCCGAGCAGGAATACGTCGTCGTAGTGTTGCGTGCTCGCGGAGGTGACTGGTGATGCCTCTTCGGGAAAGATCTGCATTAGATCCGCGCCGGTGCGCACCGGGGGCTTGTCGACGCCCGAGTCGCGCGTGCCCAGCACCCGGTTGCTCTTCCCAGCCACAGGCATCCAATCGCCCGCTGGATTGACGCGTCGCTCAATCTGAAACGCCGTTGCATCCAGCGGGGGCGGCCCGGCGTCTGCAGGCCAGAACGGCAGCCCGGCGACCGGGGTGGGCGTCCACATCAGACCGATGCCAATTTGGTGCCGGCGGGCCGGCACCAATGTGAGAGCCGCGGCGCTCTGCAAATTGCGTGCTTCCAGGGCCACCGGCGGTGCCGGCCGCGCGGCATCCGCGAACGGCACTTGCAGGAGCACCGTGCTGAGCGCAACCATGCCGTCGCTCGCCCAGATCGCCGAGTCCGTGAATCGAAAGCCGAACAAGAAGCCGGTGCCGAACACACGCAGGTGTGTGACAGGCGTCGCGAATTCCAGGACCGGGCGGGCTCCGGCTGGCACAGTGGCCAACGCCGACATCGTCGTCCACGCATCGCCTGCCTGGTACCGCAGCGTGTGGTCGGATGCGAGATCCAGCACGATCACGTGCGTCGGCGTTCCGAAGTCCAGCACGAGCGACGCTTCATCGATGCCGACCCCACTCCAGCCCAGCATGCTGTCGCGGGGCGCGAGCACGATACCCCGGCGCGAGACGACCGCAGCGGCCGACTCGCTCACGTCCGGCGCGCGCATGACGACACTGGGTTGCGCCAGGCGCATCAGAACGTCGTTCAGATAGAACTCGGCCGGCAGCGCTACGCCCGACGGGATGGTGTGGAATCCATACCAGCGGCTGCTCACCGGCAGCGCTGGAAAGCGTCCCGTGATGCGGTAGTCGTAGTGCTGCCCTGCCACCAACGCCGGGTCACGGTCGAACAGTGCCAATCCCATGACGCGGCGCCACATCGGATCGCTGTAGAGCAAGCGCAGTGGGTCTAGAGCGCTGATCTCTTCGAATGGCTCGTCGACGGAGCTGCGCATCAGCAGCGTTCTCTGGCGTGGCCCGATGGCGGGGTCGCGCAATGCAAGGCGCCACAGTTTGGCAACTTCGGCAAACCTTGCCGGGTCCAGCGATTCGCCGGGCAGTAGGCGACGCTTGGCTTCCGCGAACTCGTCTTGCGACGTCGTGAGATGGGGCGTGAACTCGCGAATCGGCAATTGCAGTTTGGCGATCGTCGCTGCCTGCTGCCACTGCGCGCTGTCGTCGCCCACCAGACACACCCCGACGCCGCTCGGGCCAACCGCGTGGATCACCACCCGGTCGATGGCATTCGTGCCGAGATCGAAGTTGCCGGCCGTGGACTCTGAAAACGCAACAGCCTTGCCGCGCAAATAAGCGATCACCAACGCATTCGTCGCCGTCACGTGGCCATGGACCCCACGGCTCTCGCGGCCAAACTCGAAGGTGATGACCTCGCTCTTGGTGGGTTGATCACCGGGCCAAAGACCGGCCCGCCAAGTCCACACGCCCTGCGAGCCAACCCGCACGTGCATCGAGCGCAACTGGGCGAGTGCCAAGCTGTCCAACAGATCGCAATCGCCCTTCCCGCTGCGTCGCTCCGTAGACCGACGCTCAATCACCCAGCCGCCCGGCGCAAATGCGAACGACGGCGCACCGAACCACATGACGTGAATGCCGCGTGCCGATGCGTCTACCTGCCCGAGGGCAGAAGCGGCGATCGACTCCATCAGGGATTGCTTGTCTGAAGCATCTGCTTCTCCGTCCTCTCCGTCTTCAGGAACCTTCATGGGCCAATGCCCGACGGTCCCTTGTACGTGCTAAGAGCGTAGATACGATGCCGGAAGCTGTCAAGGTAGAGTAGCTGCCGCGAGGGCGTGAATCAGGTTACTTTGAATTCTGTGTTTGACGCCTTCGATGCAGGCGAATCAGGGTGGAGGTGGACTGCGTTTTCATAGAGTGCCGTGCTGGGTATGAGCAGCGTTGTACCAATGCAGCAACTGCGTCACCCAGCGCCGCGCTTCAAGCAACTCCTTGAAAAATTTGACAGGTAACTGAGGACGGTACTTCAACGTCTTAAACAAGCTCTGGCGCCATTGTTGCCCACAGAGTGCTCTCTACCCACCTCAGCGCGGCCTCGTTCAGGCGATCACATTGCGGGTGCTTTCGACGCAAGATTGGCAGAGGAGATAGCAGGAGGCTGTCAGCCACCCCCGTCAGCTCGTGGCCGCCATGCATACATAGCCATGATGGCCACCATGCATAGATCTCGCAGAGGCCTGACCCCCGGCGTCAGAGGCGTTTGCGTCTTTCGGCGCGCGGCAACTATCCCCAGTAGACATCTATACCTGTTGACAGGGAGCCCGAGTTCGCGGGCTCGCCAGTGAGCTGGCTTTTACCGGTCGATCTCTTTGCATCGAATGACCGCAATCGGGAGGCACTAAGAACTGGTGCTCCCGACCCGATACCACCGGTGACGCTCGCGTCAAAACGGGCAGTATTGAAAGTCCGGTCGCGGCGGTGGCGAGTGCCCGCTTCCGTGCAACGCGTTTTCGAAGTCGGGTTGGCTGTCGAAAGCTGATGACCAACGCCAACCATCGAACTGATCTCGCCGGGCGGTCCGCCGTTGCGCGTCAGGGCGCATGGTCAGAATCTGAATGTTCAGGGTTAATGTTTGGATTGACTCGAGCATTTTGCGTCGATCGTAGCGATTCTTAATCTTTGCCAGCCGAATGTAGAAGGATAGGAATTCCAACGCCACATTTTGGAGCATCCTGTCCATTTTCGTTGAATTTTGCGCCGAGAGTTCCTGATAGCCCCTGAAAAACGCGCTCAGGTACTCCCGTTGTCTGTGCCAGTGGCCACCTGGGCGGCGGAAGTTTGCCGCACAGGTGGCCACTGGCACGAGTCGCCCCCGACGAGCGAGTCTGTTCGTCTTGTGCCCTACCACGCGATGCGCTGATCGAACTCGTAGTCCGGTGCGGGTTGCGCTTGCGGATCGATGGCGTCCGATCCACTGTCCTGCATCTCCCACAGCGGCGGCCCACGCGCTGGCATCAGACGCGGCGGTGACGTCGGCTCGCCCAGGTGTCCGAGAATCTCCCGGATCACCGCCCCCTCGGTGATGAAGGCGATGATCCGCATTTCACCACCGCAATTGGGACACAGCAGGGGCAGCACCTCGTAGATACGCGCCAGCAGAAGCGCCCAGACGTAGCGAGCTGCCTGGCGGTGTGCCGGCTCTGTCGAGATCGCGGCCGATGGACTCGCGCCAATCATCGCCGGAGCAGGGGTATCCTCTGCCGGCTGCGCCAGCGCGGTGACCGCCTCGCGCAGCGGCGAGTTCGGCGGCAGCACCCCATAGTAGCGGTGACGATGGCGACGCGGCGGCGGAATCAGCGCCGCGAGACGATCGAACAATTGCATCGGTGTCAGCATCACGCTGACACTGCCACCCGGCCCCGGCTTCACGCTCTCATAGACCAGATGCTCGGGATCGATTTCACGCAAGCGTTCCAGCGCAAAGGCCGGGCGGGCACAGTAGCGCAACAGACGTTCCAGGCCGTCGCGCTCATGCGCCTCGATGCGTACTGCGGTATCGACTGAAAAGCCGCCGCCGTGTTCCCAGTTCGCCATAGTCTGTGCGTCGTCTGCCGACAGCAGCCCGCGTCGCTCGACCGCCCGCAGCAGTCGCTTTCGCACGGCGGCCTGAACCGCCGCGAGCGCTGGCGCATCCACTCCGCTGGCGGGGTGAAAGGCGACGCCGTCCTGCGCATCGGCCTCGAACACCCCATCGATGACGATGCAGTGAAAGTGCAGATGAGCGTTAAGCAGCGCACCGAAACGGTGGATGAAGATCACGGCGCCGAGGCGGGATGCTGCACTGGCGCCGGGACTGTGTTGCCGCAGCACCCGCTCGATGGTGGTCAGGAATATATGCAGTGCGGCGTTCAGAACTGCCGGATCGTGTTCCAGGTAATACGCAGGCGCTTGGGCACCGAGAGCACCCACTGGCGCACTGGCAGGCGCGGGATGACATGGTCGGCCAGATGCGCGGCGGTCTCCACCATGCGGCGGGTGGTGCAGGACGGACAGACGCCCCTACATTTGCAGGAGTAGGCGACCAGGAAATCGTGCCCGCAGTCGGCGCAGCGGGCGCGCGCAAAGCCGTGGGCGAGGATGCCGCATTCGAGGTAGCGGCGAAATTCCCGCTCGGTTACCGCCGGTGCAGTCTCCCCAGTGCCGTCATCGTGAAGCGCCAGCCAGGTGGCAAGATGCGTCTGCACGGTGCGATAGAGCAGCGTGCGCTCGGGCCGGCGACGGCGGTAGACGGCACTGCGCGGTGAGGCGCAGGCGGCGGTGGCAGGCATGGCAGTCCGGATCGGGTGATCGGGACGCAATACTGTATGCCCATAAGGGGTATCCTGTTAGCTCCACCCCGATCAAAGTACTGAATATTTATTCATATGATAGCCCCAGTTTCTGGCGTCGACTACCCCCGTACGTGGAGCGAATTTCTGGATTGGTTTGCAACCGAGGATGCCTGCTTACGCTTCGTCGAGCGGCTGCGTTGGCCTGAGGGCTTCGTTTGCCCGGCCTGTGGCGCGGCGCACGAGCCTTACCGGGCGAGTCGGCTGCGTTTGATGTGTCGCAGTTGTGCCCACCAAAGCTCGGTCACCTCCGGCACGATCTTCGACAAGACCCGCACACCGATGCGCGTTTGGTTGGCCGCAGCGTGGTATGTCACGAACCAGAAACTGGGAGTCAGCGCACTGGGCTTGCAGCGCGTGCTTGGCCTTGGCAGCTATCAGACGGCGTGGACGATGCTTCATCGATTTCGCCGGGCCATGGTGCGACCCGAGCGCGACAAACTTCATGGTTTGGTCGAGGTCGACGAGACCTACCTGGACATCACAGACAAACAATCAAAGTTGCCTGTTCGGAAGAGAAAGAGCCAAACAAACAAGGTGTTGGCCGTCATGGCGGTCGAGATTCTGGAGCCCAAGGGGTTCGGTCGAATTCGACTGCGGCGCATTGAAAACGACAGCGCGGCGAGCGTTATCCCGTTTGTGCAGGAGGTGGTCGACGTCTCTGCGACCGTGCGCACCGACGGTTCAGCAGCCTACCGGAGCTTGCCCAAGCTGGGCTACAGCCATGAGCGCAAGGTGATGCTCGGCTCGGTTGTCGCTGCCCATGTCTCGATGCCGGGCGTTCACCGGGTCGCCTCCCTGATCAAGCGATGGCTTATGGGTACGCACCAAGGCTCAGTACTGCCGAAACAACTGGACTTCTATCTGGACGAATTCGTCTTCCGCTTCAATCGCAGAAGTTCACGCTCACGGGGCATGCTGTTTTACCGCTTGATGGAACAAGCGGTTCGCACCCCGGCCATTACCTACGCCGACATCACTCGCAAAAACCGGATGCTACGAAAGTAGTGGAGCTAAGCGGATACCCAAATCATCAGCGTCTTGTACAAGCGCGCTGAATGTTGCGACAGAACACCAAGTCACATCCTTCTTTCTTCCCTATTTAATTGAGACGAGCATATGACGGCCCAAAACCCCAATCTGGCATCGGTGGGGCCTCCCTGAATTTGGTCTCGATACCCAGATTTCAAGCGACTTTGCACGGCTCCACTGGCCCCTTCTGATGAAATATACGGGCTAGGGCGCGGCGCCCGCCATCCCATCCGTACACCCGCCTCGACTGGACGCTCGACGGCAAAACGTTGGCGCGGCTGGTACGGATTAACGAACTTGGCCATGACTGGAGTGGCGGCCTTGCCAGGCAGGCCTTCTCCGACCTGAGCGGCCCGGGCGCGCTGCGTCTGGCGTGGTAATACTTCAGCGGTTTGCTCAAGCCGGGGCGCCGACGGCCGGCTGAACGCGGGCATTGTGCACGGCGCACGAGTGATCCATTCCACAGCGGTGACACACGCCATACTGCACAGTTGGAAGCACGCCAGCATGGTGCACCAAAGCCATAGCCGCCGAGCGCTGCGCCCGATTGCCGAGGCGCAGCGAATCCACGACACGATCGCACAGGAGGCAGCTCATGCATACCCTCGAACTCAGGGATCTCGACCGCGTCAGCGGCGGTACCCTCAACGTCAGCGATACCTATACCGATCTAAATGGCGACACATTCACCGACCTGAACAAGCACTATGGTGGCCTCTACGTGGCGATCGGCGGGCGCTGGGTGACGACCGGCACCGAACCCTTCATCGGCCCGACCACTCTCTGATTCGGTCACGAAATAAAGGAGCACAAAAATGAACGTTCTCTCAGAACACGAAGCCACTCTCGTCTCGGGCGGTGTCAGCGCGCTTGGTGTCATCGGAGCAGTTGGCGGCTTCGTCGCAGGCGCATTGCTTACCCATCACCCGGTCGTCGCCATTGCAGGCGGGGCTGCTGGCTACGTCGGTGGGGAAATGCTCAACCAGGCGATCGACGACGCACTTCCACGTCCACCGGGCTAATATCCCGCCAAGCGGGTCTCTCGTTCTGCCTGCTGGCCGACGTATTCAGATGCGCCCGTCGGCAGACTCGCCCTCCTCGGGCACACATACCACTCGTGTGCCGCCCGGGCGTTAGAGATCCACCACCACGATGTTCAGCGCATTGGTCGACAGTAGCATCCCGACCAGCGGCCTGTAGCTCAGGTAGGGGCGAACGGGGAATTCGGAAAAAATAGTACGCTAACTAAGTGCGCGCGACATGTTCTGTATCCATCTTCGCCACTCCTGAAAAAACCGGCGTTAGCGCGCCGGGATTGTAATCACGGCACCTGTTGGGCCGTGTGCTTCACTCTCAAAATCTCGACGGCGTTGGACTCGTCCCGCACGCGATAAAAAATGATGTAGTTCCGATGCGCAACCAACTCGCGCAGGAAGGCCGGCAGGCCCGGTCTGCCAGTGCGGCCAAGTTTCGGATGCTGCGCAAGCGGCAACACCTTGGCGCGCAGTTCTTGGCCGAATTCCTCCGCCCTGATTGGGTTGTACTGGGCGATGTAATCAACGATGTTGTCTAAGTCAGCCTCGGCTATCGGCCGCCAGACGATGCGGTAAGGGGTGTTTGCCTTCGTCATAGGTCAGACGGCCAACCCGTGCGGCTGCTGGCTCATGCTCGCTTCGCTCCTGCGCCCTTGTGGCGAGCAATGCGGGCATCCATGCGGGCCATAACTTCATCGTGCGGCACGCTCGCCCGGGGGTCGTCGATAGCCTCCTGAATTTCGGCGGCCAGCCACTGGTTATAGGCCGCGGCTTCGTGCGCTTGGCGCATGGCGTCGGCCCTGCCCCGGTTGCCGGCGTCGAGTTCCTTGTCGGCCGGGTCGTATTCGCTCGAGTCGAACTGGCCTACCGTGATGCCAATATCGCGCAGCACGTTCAGCGCGGCCAGCGGATTGCCGAAGCGGCGCGGCTCGGTACTGCGCGCCTTTGACAGCACGGCACAGGAGCCGCTGCGGGTGTCGATCTGAACGAGGAACGCCCCGCCCTGCCCCTTTAAGGTCACGCCTGACACGCCGCCGGCGTTACTTGCAGCGCGTAGCTGCTCTATGGTCATGCTTTGCATGGTCGGCTCCTTGCTGGCTGCACTAGAAAACGTGGTTTATTGTGCATGTAATATAGGTAACGTACAAGCGTTTTAGAGTCTGGAAACGGTGGTCTGGCGGCTTGACCGGCTCGGGCGGTCACTGCCCGAACTGGTCAAGATCGTGGTCGAGCGGGAAGCGTCCGGCGTGGGCTTTGAAAGCACGACGGAACGCATAGAAACCAGCACGGCGGCCGGGCGTCTGGCGTTCCATGTCTTCGCGGCTCTGGCTGAATTTGAGCGGCGCTTGATCGTTGAAAAAACAATGGCTGGGCTTGCTGCTGCGCGGGCACGTGGCCGCAAGGGTGGCCGTCCGGGCCTGCCTGCGGAAAAGGTCGCCGCCATTCACGCACGGGTCGCCAATGGAAATCGCCCGGCCGAAGTCTGCAAGGCACTCGGCATCGGTCGAAGCACGTTCTACAAGCACACGCGGGACGCACAAAGAAAAAGCCCTCCAGTGGCGGACCTTGGTGACAGTGAGGGGCTGGCCAGGTCGTGAACCTGTCGCCAAGCAAGACAGTTTCAGCGTAGCAAGCGCTGCGCCTGTTCTTTGACGGTTTCGATTACCTCGGGAAAGTCGATTTCCCTATTGATAAAGCGCACGGCCAAGGCTTCAGCTTCCGGGCTTGGCTTGAACCCTTCAAGGTCAACATTGGCACGGGCGAAGTTGACCGCCTCCTGACGCTTGCTGCGCTCGCACCATGCCTCGTACATCGTGGGCGTCTTGGGGCCGGCGAGCCATTTTTGTTGCGCGGCCACGGGCAGCGCTGACCACCATTGCGCGCAAGCTGAGGGAGGGTCCAGCTCAAGCGACTGCCGCGCATCCTCGGCTATTTGTGCCAGCTCCTCCGAGCTCGGCTCGTCCTCACGCGGTTGGCAAGAGGCCCAAAACCGGCTTACACCCCCTGCATGGGGAAATTGCAAAGGGATTAAAGGCCGCAGGGGGCGGCGGGTCGGGCAGCTCAATTTCGCAATCTATGGAGCGCCCGATTATTGTGCGACCTACCCCAATACCGATCTGTGAAGTGGATCGGGATCGACACCGCTCACGCACCTTTGAGGCAACGATTTGACCAATTCCTGCCCGGGGTCCGTCCGTCCGTTCGCTCGAATTCAGTAGCCTGCACGGTGCGGCTGGCCAAGGCCGGGCTCGGCCTTGCGGTATTGCCCTGCGCCATCGCAGATCAGAAGCCCGACCTGATCCGTGTCGCTGACTTGCCGGATACTTTCAGCCTTGACCTGTGGTTGCTGACCCACGAGGACCTGCGCCACACCGGCCGCATCCGTGCCGTTCTTGATTTCCTGGCCGCAGCTCTTGCGGCAGAGGCCCCGGGTGGGGTGTAAATTGTCCTCGAGCTGGGTGTTAAACCGGTCTATAGGGGAATGGCACTTACTTAAGGCCGTAGGCGTTCAATTGCGCGTGCTAAGCACTTGAAGTGATTGAAAGGCG
>RCMY010001645.1_pt1 | contig 21024 bp, 22 predicted proteins | sample 2041341 | NCBI WGS metagenome assembly RCMY01 (sample SAMN09708234, study PRJNA481090) | Marine sediment metagenome, whole genome shotgun sequencing project.
TCTTTTTCATCAGCGCCCTCAATGAGATATTGACTAATCATAAGAAGGTACTTTAACATTAGGTAATATCTGATTGAAAGACTACTAGCACTTTATCCTTTATGCCTCCGACTGGCAGCACCAAACCTATCGGTCTCAGCTCGCCTGTCATGGCGACTTCGTTGCGCATTGGCTGGTTGCTGTAGGTCAAAACCAGCGCCGTCGCCAGTGTAACGTCTGCAAAGAGTCGGTCTTTGGGAGCAGCGCTGGCGCGCATATGGACATGTACACTATATTCTTCAATGGCTTACTTCTCGAGTCCAAAAGCTTCCGCGTTGGCCCACACTAGCTTCTGGCCGAGCGAGCGGATTGCTGCAGATTTTTCTGCACATTGGCCGGTATATTCAGCGGCTTCCTTATCACATCTCCGAGCTAACGAAATATTTCAAATGTTTCAGGCTAACAATAAGATCCGAAATATTGAGGTAACAGGCAATTGAGAGTATTGCGGCTCGATCGCTAAGCGCGTGATGAACAAAATCAGGCAAGAGTAACCGGCACCTTCAATCTGAGTGGTATGACACCCTGTCGTCTTTATTAAAACAATCGGATTCGCTCAATAGCGGATTATTGCAATATCAGAAGAACGTCAGATCGCATCTGAATATACATTCAGTATCTTTTCAATAGAGGATTATTGTCATGCCAACCGAAAGTGATACCACATCATTGAATAGTCCAGGAGGTGGCGTCTTATTGGACTCTGCCACCAAGCAAAAGCCAAAACTGGTCTATCCCAGTTTGACAATTCCGTTTGTGCTACTGGTACTTTGTTTTGCCTCGTGGGGCTCGGCGGCCAATCTGACTGACATTTTGGTTAGTGTCTTTCAACGCATTTTTACCATGAGTAACTTCCAGTCTGCGCTGGTTCAGTTCGCGTACTACGGTGCGTACTTTGCGCTGGCAATTCCAGCGGCTTACATCAACAAACGCTTTGGCTACAAAGCCGGAGTGCTCACGGGCTTGGGGTTGGCGGCGCTGGGTGGTTTTTTATTTATTCCAGCGAGCAGCTTTCTGGTCTATGAATTTTTTCTCCTGGCATTGTTTGTGCTCGCGTCGGGGTTGTCTATATTGGAAACCTCGGCAAATCCGTTCGTGATTGCGATGGGGCCGGAAGGAAGCGCTACCCAGCGGTTAAACTTAGCCCAATCTTTCAATCCAGTCGGCGCCAATATCGGTGTTTTGCTTGGCGCTTTATTCATCGTGCCGCGGCTTACGCCTGAAAGTGCGAAAGTAAACGCAACGGCTGAACAACTGCTGGAGATCCAGACACAAGACCTGGCGCTAATACTCGGGCCCTATATAGGTATTGCCTGCGTGTTGATCGTGATCTGGCTGCTCATTGCCTTTCGCAAGATGGAAACCCCCCAAGAGGAACATGAGCATCAAAGCAAAGCCAGTAACAAAGGCGTGTTTGGTCGACTTTATCGCAATACGCACTATCGCTATGGGGTGATGGCGCAGTTCTTTAATGTCGCGGCCCAAACCTGTACCTGGACTTTCACAATCCAGTACGAACAAAGTGTTGTTGGCGTCTCCGATGCCAATGCGGGTTGGTTTCTGCAGGCCAGCCTCATTTTATTCCTCATTTCACGATTCGTGATGACTTATCTATTGGGTATCATCCGGCCCACAAAACTCCTATTAACTATGGCCAGCGTTGGCGTTGCTCTCGCTGGATTCGCCACAATTTCCCAGAATTATGCAGGGCTTATCGCTATAGTGGGTATCTCTGCGTCGCTTTCGTTGATGTTTCCTACCATCTATGGTGTGGCGCTACAGGGTTTGGGAGATGACACCAAGTTCGGTGCTGCTGGACTGGTAATGGCAATTCTGGGGGGTGCATTGCTGCCGTTAGTGCACGGTGCGGCGGCTGACGTCGTTGGCCATGCGGTCGCCTACCTGGTACCTGCTGCATGTTTAGCTTTTGTCGCTAGTTATGCTCTGTTCGACCTTAATGCAAGTCGTGCAAGTCATGAGAGTTAAGCATTATGGCGTAAATGCCGACTGCAAGGATTATGGTGTAGCTAACAAATGAATTTTGTTAGTGAAGCTAAATCGATAACCAGCGTTTACCGCTCAAGGGACTGCGGCTGGACGCTGGTTCGTTTTTTTTATAAACAAGCAAAAAAAAATCAGCTGTATCAAACTTCATAAGTAAATTACTTATAAATGACGAACCGATATAAGATACCTGAGTGCATTTTTAGTATTGATAGGGGCTAATGCCGTGCAAGCCAACACACATATCCTGATCAGCTCGGAGCAGAACATTAATGTAGGCGACTGGTCGCTCTTAGGTGAAGGTTGGTCGGTAAAGAAGTACACACTGCATGGAGGACTTCAGGAAGGCGTAGAACTCATCGAAGTCGACAACGGCAAGATGGTTATCACCGTCATCCCGACACGTGGTATGAATGTGATGAGCGTGAGGAGCAAGAACATCAGCCTTGGATGGGATTCACCCGTTAAAGAGATTGTGCATCCGCGTAACGTCAACCTGAACATCAACAACGGCCTCGGTTGGCTGGATGCATTTAACGAATGGATGGTGCGCGGTGGCATCGAATATTCGGGTCACCCGGGCGAAGATAATGGTCGCTTACTCACCCTGCACGGTCGCATTGCCCATATCCTTGCTTCCGAAGTTAGCGTAACCATTGATGGTGATTCACAGCAACGCATCACGCTCACCGGGGTTGTTCAGGAGCGCTGGTTCAAAGGCGCCCAATTTGTAATGGAAACGAAATTATCCACTGACATTGGATCAATGACGTTACGTATCGACGATAAAATCACCAATATGGCGAGCAATGAAAAGGAATTTCAGATTCTGTATCACGCCAACTTCGGCAAGCAGCTTCTCGAAAAAGGCGCCAGGCTGCATGGAACCGTTGCTGAGATTCAGCCCTTTAACGATTATGCCGCGATGACGCTGAAGTCATGGAACGTTTATGCTGCTCCGGCAGAGGAATGGGCAGATGAAAAAGTCTACCAGATCAAGCCTTTTGCCGACAGCGAGGGACGTGCGCATTTTCTGCTGCACAATGCCGCAGCCGACAGAGCCGTGTCCTTCAATTATAACCTTGATAATCTACCCTATTTCTCTCAGTGGAAGAATGAGGATAGCGTCGAGAACGGTTATGTTACCGGGCTTGAGCCCGGTAACACCTTCCCGGCTAATCGCTCCCACGAACGCAAAATGGGGCGTAACCCGAAACTCGAAGGCGGTGAAAGCGTAGAATATCATCTGCAGTATAGCCTGCATGACAGCAAGGACGAAGTGAGCAGCGCCATAGGCAAAATCGACCAACTGAATGCAGGTAAAAAAATCAAGTTTGTCGAACAGCCTGAACAGAAATAACGTAAGCTTTATGTGAAATACACCTGACAATTGCTGGAGCATTGCATCAACGTTTTCAAATAAAGGAGAACGCGATCACTCCCATAGCGAGCCTTTCACGCCAGTCGTACATGCCGGCTGGCTCCTCGATCTGACAGCTCGGGTACTCACCGGGATCATCGAGCAACGAACCTTTTAAAAAACCAAGCGCACAGTAATCTTTCAGTCCATAAATTATAACCACATTGCTATCCTCGAATGTGTAACATAGCTTGTTCGACTTCACCTTTTCGTTCGGATGACGGTCAAGAAGGATCACTCTCAACTTCTTTCTTTCTGCGTGCCAAGCTTCCTTTGCTAAAAGTGCATCAACCTCTGGAATCCTTGTATTTTTGGTGCCTCGATTCATTTAAAGCTACTTCCTGAAGTATTTGATTGAAGTTAATCATTGTAGTCCCGCTCAACGCCGCCGCCGCAGGCGACCGTGTCGATCTGATGATGTTCTATCTCGCAGACCGGGATATTATCGAGGCCATCAAGCGTGCTCAGCGGCGCGGTGTAGCACAACGCATACTGCTTGACCCTAACAAGGACGCCTTCGGCCGCAACAAGAACGGCATTCCAAACCGGCCGGTCGCACACGAACTGCACCAGCAGGGCATACCCATCAAATGGTGCGATACGCATGGCGAACAGTGCCATGCGAAGATGCTGATTAGCCATGACCAAAGCGGTGCCAGTACCATCATTATGGGCTCTGCTAACTTCACCCGGCGCAACCTGGAAAATTATAATCTTGAAACCGATGTGTTGCTAAAGGGAGCCAAAGACACGCCTGTATTTTCCGACGCGCAGGCCCATTTTGATTTGATGTGGCACAGTGCTGCGGGCAAATACATGAGCGTCGACTACCAGGCCTACGCCGACAACTCGTGGCTAAAACGCTGGTTTTATCGGTTTATGGAGGCCAGTGGCTTCAGTACTTTTTGATATCCAGATTGCGGCTGGATTTACAATCCTTTTTCCGGCTAGCGATGCCCTCACGTCTGCAAAGCCCGCTGTAGAAAATCCAGCCGGTCCTGGCCTATGAGTTCGGCGCGGCTTCCGGTAAATATTTCGACAACGACGCTGATGAGTTTGCATCACCGCATTCCGACGCGCTTAACCCATGGAAATACCAGGAGATTGTGCGCGTTATCGAGACGGTTTTGGCTGAACCAGGCTGTCGCTAACCGCTTTTCTCGGCTCTATCCTACCTGGACCGGGTATCGTATTCGAATCGGGCCAACGCATTTCAATTAGCATGCAGGACAGAGAAACACATCGGCAAGACAGGAACCCTACAGATGTTACAGAGCGAGCGCAGTATGAGACTTGATCGGCCTGTTGATCGGCGCATCGATCAAAAGCCTTAGGCTTGTCCAATAACGAGCAAAACGTACTCAGCCTGAGCAGACAGCTTATGCTTGAGATGAAAACCCTTCGCGCCATAGGCGTGGTAATCGTGCTGGGCAGCACTGCTGCGGCAGCGCTCGGCCAAAGGCAGAATCCTTTGCCGATGTCAGCAGTGATCCGGCGGTACAGGCGGCGCTCGCTTCCGTGTATACCAACGTCGATAACATCGATGTGTGGGTGGGCGGTCTGGCCGAGGACACGCAACCGGGTGCTCTGGTCGGCTAGCTGATAGCAACGGTGTTGATAGAGCAATTTGTAGCGCTAAGAGACGGCGACCGGTATTGGTACGAACTCACACTGAGCGGGGAAGAGTTGGCGCAGGTGCGCAACACACGCCTAGCTGATATTATCCGGCGCAATACGCCAAATTGATCGTGAGATTGCCGCAGATGTGTTTCATGTGCGCCAATCGCAGCCACAACGAAGACGTTAGCACTGCGCTGGCGCGGTCGAAGTTCTCAGTGCCTGGTAAATCCTTTATAGATAAGCATGAAAATAAGAATACTGCACAAGGTCTTCCTAGCGTTGCTGTTAAGCGCGGGCGGCGCGCTCGCGGCCATGGCGCTGCTCGTGCAGTGGAATCTTGGCCGCGGCTTTTTAGATTATATCAAGCAGGTGGAAGAGGCGCGTCTCGATGAGGTGGCGGCACAGCTAGCCCGGCAATACGAAACAAACGGTAGCACGTGGGACTGGGTAGTGCGCGATCGCAATTGGGTGAGGCTGACCGGCGGCGGTGACGGGCCACCACCGCCAAATTTCCCACCCCCGGCTCGCTTGTCCGACCATGCGGTCGAACCTCTACCGGAGGACTCGCCCGGACCACCGCCGCCAGCGGCGCACCCGCCACGCTTGCCGGAGTCTTTCGAGCAGGAAGCTTTACGCCATCCGGCCGGCCCGGGCGAGCGTGACTTGCGCGCGGGTCCCGAGCGGCACAACGTGCGACCTCCCCCCTCTGGCGCGCTGCTAGACATGGGGCCAAGAATTAGTTTGTTCGATGCCAGTGGCGCTTACGTCATAGGCCATGCGCGGTCGCTCGACGGTAACCGCGCGCGTACAGCAATCATGGTCGGCGACGAGACGGTTGGCTGGCTGACTCTCGACCCGCTGGAAAAGGTCAGCGCCGTGCGCGATGTCAACTTCCTGCGGCAGCAGTCCTGGTCGTTCGTCGGCATTGCCGCTGTACTGTTGTTCGGTGCGGGGCTGTTGGCCGTAGTGCTTGCCCGTCATTTGACCCGGCCGCTTGGCGCCGTTACCGCCGTTGTACAGCAGCTCGCTGGCGGCGACTATGCAAGCCGTATTGCGGCCCGTGGCAATGATGAAATCGCTGAGCTATCGAAAAATATTGATACGCTGGCCCGCACGCTGGACGATAACCAGCAAGTGCGGCAGCGCTGGATCGCCGATATTTCGCACGAGTTGCGCACGCCGTTGGCTATTATGCGCGGTGAACTCGAAGCACTGCAAGATGGTGTGCGCCCGCTTGACAGCCGTAGCATCAATTCCTTGCATGCCGAAATCATGCAGCTCGGCAAACTGGTGGACGACTTGCATGAACTGTCGCTAGCCGATATCGGCGCACTGACTTATCAGATGCTGCCTATCGATCTCGGCGAGGTATTGGATGCGGCAGCCGAATCATTCCGGCGACGTTTTGCCAACCATGGGTTAGCGTTTGACTACGCTCGGGATGTTAACGAAAAATGGCCTATCCGCGGTGACAGGCAACGGCTATTGCAGCTTTTTACTAACGTGCTTGAGAACAGCTTGCGCTATACCGATGCCGGCGGTCGAGTGCTGATTCGAATCCGCCGCTGCGACCGGCACGCGGTGGTTGAAATCGCCGATTCCGCACCGGCCGTAGCGGCAAGCGAACACGACAAGCTGTTCGAGCGCCTCTACCGCGTGGAGCCTTCGCGCGCGCGGGTGCAAGGCGGCAGCGGCCTGGGATTATCAATCTGCAAGAACATTGCCGACGCGCATAACGCCAACATTAAAGCGACGCCGTCGGAACTTGGCGGCCTGGCTGTCGTGCTGGATATCGCAATGACCGATGGTTAATAATATGCAATCTGACAATAGCCAACATTCCGTACTAATCGTTGAGGACGAGCCCAAGCTGGCGCAGCTATTAGTCGATTATTTACAAGACGCCGGGTTTACACCACGCTGGATAGCAAACGGTAGCGAAGTGATCGATGACTTCAAAAGGTCGCCGGCAACGGTTGTGCTACTGGATCTCATGCTACCCGGCAAAGATGGCATGCAAGTATGCCGCGAACTCCGCGCGTTTACCGATGTGCCCATCATCATGATTACGGCGCGTGTCGAGGAAATTGACCGCTTGCTCGGTCTGGAATTGGGCGCAGACGATTATATCTGCAAGCCATTCAGCCCGCGTGAAGTCGTTGCGCGCGTAAAGGCCATCCTGCGACGACTGCAACCGCGCTCAGATGAGGCGGAGGCAATGGGTGCGGGTTTTATCATCGACAAACAGAAAATGAAAATTACTTTTTACGGTCAGGCACTGGATCTGACCCTCACTGAATTTACCTTGCTGTCGACACTGGCCAAGCGGCCGGGACGGGTGTTCTCCCGCGACGCGCTGTTGGATACGCTCAGTGCCGAGTTTCGCGACGTAAGCGATCGCGCGGTTGATAGCCATATCAAAAACCTGCGCAAAAAATTGGCAGCCATCAAAGCCGACGAAACCATCATTCATTCGGTTTACGGCGTAGGCTACAAGCTCGAAGTATAGTGTGGTGTAACGAATAAAGCGTGCATATAGCGAGTTGCCAAGGGGTCAGCCGCAAGGCGCATTTCCGAAGTCATAGTGGGCCTATGCCGAGGGAATGCACCAACAGTAGGCGCTCTTAGGCGACGCCGCCGAGGGCAAATTGTGTGCCTCTATATGAACGCTTTATTCGTTACACCACACTTGCTTCCTACCCAATCCACAGTTTCTCCACATTGTGCGCAAAATTTCTCCGCATTGACCGGCTACTATTGCATTGAGTCCGCTATCAAAAGCCGCTATTCATCAATTGCAAAATAAGGGAAAACACCGTGAACAAAATAATGTTAGGCATCTGCCTGATCGCAGTAATTTCTGCGTGCAACGACAACGACAGTGACAACGACAATGATTCCGCTGTAGACACAACAAGCACCACTGAAACCGCTGGCACAGCAAGTTCCACAGATGGCATTTTGTGCGACTACGTTGACAGCACCGTGAACACGCAGGAGTCGCTTACGTACACCAGTACTTCTGAGTGGACTTGCACGGATAGTACGCGCGAGCTAACGGCCAACGGTATTCCGGATCACGCTGTTGGAACGTTTCCAAACGAGAACAATCCGAACACCATCACTGAACAGTCCGTGTCGGCAAGCTATACCCTTGCGCCAACAGAGACCACATCATCTACTGAGTTAGGCGGTCCGGCTGGCGTCATCGGCTACGTACTCAATGGCGTCAAGATGGACCCGGGTACCGGTGGCACGTGTGACGATTCAGGCTCAACCTGCGACCTTGGCAGCAACGTAGGTAGCTGGCGCATCGAGGCGCTGGGTCAAACGAGCTTCAATTTCGGTGAAGACGAGAATAACGCGCATGTGCAGCCCGACGGCCAGTACCACTACCACGGTCTGCCCGAAGGTTTTATTGCTAAACAAGGGGGTAACAGTTCAACCATGACCCTCATCGGTTGGGCAGCCGATGGCTTTCCAATCTATGCTCGCTACGGCTACAGCACCGCTGATGATGCCACCTCCCCTCTAAAGACTATAACCGGCAGTTATCAGTTGGTCAGCACGGTCAGTGATAGCAGGCCAGCAGTCGATACCTACCCCCTGGGAACATTCCAGCAAGACTGGGAGTATGTCGAAGGCTCAGGCGATTTGGATGAGTGTAACGGGCGTGTGGGCGTAACGCCTGAGTTTCCCGAGGGCATTTATCACTACTATGCCACCGACAGCTACCCCTATTTACAGCGCTGTGTTAAAGGTGCCGTAGAATCAACGGGCGCGATGCCCCCACCTCCGCAATAGCAGACAAGCACACGAGGAGAAAATCACATGCAATTCACTCATAAATTTGTAGTTATCACGTTGGTGGCCTTAGCGCTGAGTCTGTCGCTGTCGCCATGGGCACATGCACATTTGATGGTGGCTCAGCATGGCACGTTGAATATCGTAGATGACGGCGCCTTTATGGTGCTGTCACTACCCGTTTCCGGGTTCAAAGGTGTTGATGATGACAACGATGGCAAATTATCAGTGGCAGAATTTAGCAATCATCGCGCCGCCATTGCCAATACAGTCAGGCGAAATGTAACGCTGAGTGACAGGAATGGAAGCCGCCCCTTGGAAGGAATCATGCTCGCACCAGTGGTAGCGCATGATGTGCTGAATGAACCAGCATCTCAGCTTAACGTGATGGGCCGATTTTCATTAGCGGGCACTAATAGCGTATTGCGTTTTCACAACGGCCTGTACGGCAAGCAATCCTCCGAGCAGTCGCTGGAAATTACAGCAACTCGTAAATCTGATAATCAGAAGCATGTTTTTGAATTAACACCGGCGTCATCAGAAGGCGTGCTGTTTGCCGATGAATTAGGAGAGTAAGCTCGGGGAGTCACACCCCGATTCCCGTGCAAAACGCAGTGTGAATCGTGAAACTCTCGCCTCACTGCGCTTCCATTTTCAAACCATCGAAACCAAACGAGTCACCCGGCAGATGAAAATCGGTAATCTGTTCCTCGCCATGATAATGAGTACGCATCGCCCGTCTTGAGCAAGATCGGCACATGCCTCGATGGCTTTACCTGTTGGTAGATATCAACAAGCTGCGCGGCAGCAAGCGCACATTAGTTGTTGGAAACCATTGTTGGTACGGAAGAGACGCCTAAGTTGTGCCAGTTGGCTTTTGGATGGAATTCGAGTTGCCAGAAACAGCGGCTGCCGCCACCTGCGAATATGGCATTCCTAAACGCATTCGCGTCACTCAACTGCTGAGCCCCAGGCTGCCAGACTACGTAAAGCGGTTCACCACGTTTCCTTCCAGGGTCGGAGGTCAAGTTCATGCGTCCACACCGACCGCTCTTGCTGGTGCAACCAGACGTAGTTTTTAGCAATCTCATCGGGCGAAAGAATGGCGCCTTCGTCACGAAGCGCATCAACGTTCGGAAAATTTTCGCGGATAAACGTTGAGTCAGTAGTTTTCGAAGGCTCGAACGAGACATTAGGTTTAAGATAGGCAGGTTTCAAAGAGGGCGAACTTCAACGTACTGTCGACTCATAGTTGTCAATCCTCGTTTGGCCATTCAAACCAGGTATTGTGGAAATTTAATCCTCCGATGATCCCAAATTCTATTCCTCCGACAGGCTTGGTATTGTTCTCAGTCTTTTCAATTCAAATAGGATCAGGACTCGCCACCCAGCTGTTTCCCGTGCTTGGCGCTGAGGGTACGGTGGCGATACGGATTATTATTTCAGCTATGCTGCTTGTGTTTTTAACCGGCAGCAAGTTGCGCTCGTTCAACCGCATATTTGCTCGCAATGCCAGACTTTTACTATGCTTCGGTCTGTGCATCGCTGCAATGAATTTATTCTTCTATCTGGCTATCGCCCGAATCCCATTGGGGGCGGCAGTCGCAATAGAATTTGTAGGACCCCTCGGCATTGCTGCTCTAAAGTCGAAACGTAAAATTCATTTTGCCTGGGTTTCGCTTGCGGCACTGGGAATTATCTTGTTATCACCATTGTCGGGCGTGTATTTAGACTCTATGGGTATACTATATGCATTGCTAGCAGGTGCCGGCTGGGCGCTGTTTATAGTGCTTGCAGAACGCGTCGGCAAGCACACTTCAACCAACGATGGTCTAATGATCGGAATGATAGTAGCTGCTATCGCCATGACTCCGTATGCCATCCCAGTGACATCAGATCTTTTTTCAGATTCAATGGTACTACTTGCTGCACTCGGTGTGGCTCTACTTTCAACCACAATACCGTTCAGCTTCGAGTTCGAAGTATAGAAGTCGCAAACTTCGCCCCATCCTGGATTCCCAAATCATAGGTCTCCTGCAGCCCGGACGGATTGGCGTAGTCAAATTTGTCGATTCGGATAGGCTCACTAGGTTGCACGTAGACTCTACCCGGCACTTGGGGAATCTGCTTTTTGTAACGCTTGCTGAGCAATACCAGAGTCCGACCTTCACGGCCATTGGCCAAATGGGCCGGCACATTGTCAATGATACCTCCGTCGAGCACCTGCATTCCCCGAAAACCACCGGCTGACAACACCGGTGGCACACAAGACGCTGCAATGATCATATCGATCAGATCATCGACCCCCTCAGCGTCATGGTTTCCTTGCACGAGTGGCTTGAAGCCGAGTTTCTGCGTCCACGACGGGTGAACGACCCCAATTAAATGTTTCTCCAATCCATAGATAGTAAACGCCGCGAGTGCACCGAGACCGCCAGGGAGCAAAGGAGGAAACGTTGATATCAAGAATTCAATGCGTTTTTGCGACAGGTAATCCATATCTGCGGTCGTCAGGAATTGCTTCAGGGCTCCTCTATACATTCCCAGATGCGGCAGTAGTGGTCCGGCCGATCCGGGTAGCAAATTTTGCCAATGAATATTGCGAGGGTTTTTCGCTGTTATACTCTTGAACATGTCCAGTGCTTCCTGGCCTCGATCAAGCATGGCAGCCGTGGCAATGGCGCAACCTGCACTGGTGCTTGCGGCGTAGTCAACAGTATCAATGAGATTCAACCCGGCACCATTGGCACCATCCCAGAAACCGAGCTGCCAGAAACAACGGCTGCCGCCACCTGCGAATATGGCATTCCTAATTGTATTTCCGTCATTCAACTGCTTCGCCCCAGGCTGCCAGACTACGTGAAGTGGCTCACCACGTTTCCTTCCAAGGTCGGAGGTCGAGTTCATGCGTCCACACCGACCGCTCTTGCTGGTGCAGCCAGACGTAGTTTTTAGCAATCTCATCGGGTGAAAGAATGGCGTCTTCATCACGAAGCGCATCAACGTTCGGAACATTTTCGCGGATAAACGTTGAGTCAATCGCGCCATCGATTACAACGTGCGCGACATGAATGTTCCTCGGCCCGAGTTCCCGCGCCATACTTTGTGAGAGCGCACGCAACGCAAACTTTGCCCCCGCAAATGCGCTAAAACTTTTGCCGCCTCTGATACTGGCGGTAGCGCCGGTGAAAATAATGGTGCCGCGCTCGCGGGGGACCATCCGCCGTGCCGCTTCCCTACCCGTTAGAAAGCCAGCGAAACAGGCCATCTCCCAGACTTTACGATAGACACGCGCCGTGGTCTCTTCAATCGTAAAGCGAACATTCGCCCCAATATTAAACACCGCGACTTCGACGGCACCAACCTTATTCTCTATTTGGTCGAACAGCGCTACCATTTGATCCTCATCGCGAGCATCAACACCGAAGGCATGCGCTTTACCGCCGCCTTCCGCGATGTCGTTGGCCAGCGCCTGGAGTTTATCCAGGTGGCGCTCGCGCCGAACAATACAAACCTCATATCCTTCAGCGGCGAACGCCTTGGCAATTGCGCCGCCGGTATCGTCACCGGCGCCGATAACAAGACATACCTTGCTCATTTAGATTGCCTCACGATTTCTGCTTCGACCTGGTCCAGGCGGTCTTTCCCGAAAAACATCTCCTCCCCGACAAAGAACGTTGGAATACCAAATACGCCGCGTGCAACGGCAGCTTCGGTTTGGGTAAACAGGGCCTTTTTCACTTCCTCCTGCTGAGTTCGGGCAAGGAATTCAGTGGGCGAATACCCTTCTTCGGTCAGCATCCCGGCTACAGCAGCGGGATCGTTCAAATTTCTTGGCACTTCCCACATTGAATGAAACACCACATCGACGTATTTCATCAGCGCCTCTTTGCTTTCCAACGATGCAACGGTGGCACCACGCATTAAGACTATCGTATTGATAGGAAAGTCAGGGTTCATGTTGAACTTCGTCAGCGAGTGCTGGTGTAAAAAGCGCCCAAATTCGAGCCGGTCATACGCCATTTTGGCGGGCACATTGGCATTCGCCACCATTGGCGGCTGATTGCCTGTGGCCTTAAAAATCCCGCCTAACAAGCAGGGAATATAGTTGAAAGTAGCTCCGGTGCGCGCTTCGATGTCCGGTATCAATTTGTGCGCAACGTACGCATTGGGGCTTGCAAAATCGAAGATAAAATCTACTTGAGGCATTTTCGTTCCTTTATCGGTGAGTGGCGAGTTTATATGCAAGTGTCGGTGGCGTTATCAGCCATCACATCCTGTCTACGCGACTTTTTCAATTCGTGCCGGCACGTATTTATGCCAGGGTGTGCCGGCAAAAAAGTCTTTGTCTTCGGTCGATGTTAAGTCATTGGGTGCAACACCGACCCTGACTTCAGAACCGTCCTCTCTTTTAAAATCAAGCCCCAGGCCGTTCGGCAAGCCAACGAAGCCAGGACGCTGGATGTTGGTGATCTCAACATACGTTCGCGCTGACCCAGTTTTGGTTGTGATCTTTACGTCATCACCGGATTCAAGTTGCAGTTTTTCTGCATCTTGTGGATGGATGTAGAGACTGGCCACTTTCTTTTTATTATCCCACGATGCATCGCGAATAATGGTATTCGTGGTTTCAGCGCGGCGTTGCCCGGCGGTGAGTACGAATGGGAAATCTTTAGGCGTTTCTAACAGCTCGGTATCCAGTCGAGTGAGTTTGGGGAATAGCTCTTCAACATACAGTTGAATGCGCTGATCAGGTTGGCGCATACGCTTCCAGCTATCTTCATAGTCCCCCGAATCAGTGAAAATAAATCCAGACGGGCTATTCAGTAAGGTATCGAACATTTTTTCTCCCGCTTTCCACAGCGACCCATTGAATCCTGCATTGGCCGCATACTGGCGATTCTTGCGCACGAATTGGTGACACAATGCCCAGAACGGCGCAGCCGCGGCTGCCCTCCCCTGTTTCAGCGTTGGACCCAGTGAGCGGTACAGTAACGACGGAACAATGTTCATGACGTCGGGTTTGCGCGCCACCAACATGGAAAACGCAGCGGCGAAGACTTTTCTGTGCACTCTGGCTGCCATACGCAACCATCGGACGTGGGATGTTTTCATGACACCCAGTTCTTCGATAAGCCGCGTATGAATCTCGGCTTCGATCAAGGTACCGGGAAGCGGCTCAACCACCGGCTGGCGGAGTAGAAAAAAGTTGCGTGGGAATTCTATCTGGAAGAATACACATTCATATTTTTCGTATGAACTGGATGCAGGTAAGATGTAACTCGCTTCACGTGCCGTTTCTGTCATCGCGACGTCAACTACCACTGAAAATTGCAAAGCCCGCATTGCCTCTCGCATTCTTTTGCTGTTCGCATAGGAATGCACGGGATTAGAACTTTCGATAATTGCTGCGCGAAAGCGATCTGGATGATCGGTTAGAATTTCGTCCGCTATTTCATTGCACGGCAACAAACCGATGATGACCTTCGACCCCAGGACCGGGCTAACTTTCTCCAATTTGACTTTCGCGCTGCCATCAGAAGACACGTTGCCTTTGCTCGCATCAGACACCGACATTAACGATACGCCGATGTTATTAGCGCCCTTTTTAGCGAAGTTTCCGGTGATAACCCACATGATACGTTGCAGATAACTCACCAGCGTCGAATTGATATTCTGTTGGGTCCCCAGGTCTTCAAAAACCGATGTGGAATCTGCGTTGGCGATACGACGCGCCGCCCGGCGAATTAAATCTTCATCTAACTCACAGATTTCGGCATAGTCTGCGATCGACAAACTTTCAAAATGCGATCGTATCTTTTCAAAACCGGCCGTGTGCTGTGCAATAAACGCCTTGTCCTCCAGGCCTTCTTGCAGGATAGTGGCGATGATTGCCGAAACACACCAGGCGTCCGTAGCGGGCCTTAGTTGCAGATGAAAGTCAGCCAATTTCGCGGTGTCTGTCAGACAAGGGTCTAATACAACCATCGAGCGTTGCGGGTCTTTTGCAATCTCTTTTAAAACCTTACGCGCTTGCGGAAAACCGTGTGACTGCCATGGATTTTTGCCAATAAAGACGGCGACTTCAGCGTGTTCAAAATCACCGTGCGGCCCCCCTCCGAACATTTTACCGGCGACCCAAAATTCCCCCGTTTTTTCTTGCGCAAGCGCGTTAGTTCGATATTTAACGCCTAGCGCCTTTTGCAGACCAGCGCTGAACACACCACCTAAATGATTGCCTTGACCACCGCCCCCGATAAATAAAATCTTGTCACCGCCATGCTGTTGCTGGACCTGCTTCAACCCAGCCGCGACTTCACGTATGGCGGTATCCCAGTCGACTGTCTCGTAGCTTCCGTCGGGTTTTCTGCGCATTGGTGTAGCAATGCGATCTGCGCCCATTTGATAGTGGTTTAAACGCGCCGCTTTGTTACACACGTAGCCTTGGGAAGACGCATTTTCCCGGTCTCCACCGATCTTAACCAGTTCACGCCCGTCTTTACCGCCTGTTTTAATGTCCAGGCCGCAATTCACACTGCAAAGAATGCACGATGACTTCTTAACGGCCGAACTGGCAACAGAATCAGCCATGCGATTGCTCACCTTTAACATACGCTTATGCTCACTATTCAATCGAGCGTCGGTTTTTGAACTTTGCTTGATGGTTCCAAAATACAAAATAGAACTTGTAAATTGATATTAAGGTTCCATAATGGAACCTGTCAAGTGAAACTATCCGCTAAGGCGATTTATTGTCATCAAGCTAGAGGATGATTAGTCAGGAAAACTGCTATGCGTTGGAATGAGATAAATACTCAGACCTGCTCGATTGCACGCTCTATGTCGGTCTTCGGCGACCGTTGGACGGTGCTGATTCTGCGTGAAATCTTTAAGCGAATCCGCCGCTTCTCTGATATGCAGCGGTCATTAGGCATCGCGAAGCATCGGCTATCGGATCGCTTAAATCGTTTAGTAGATGATGGCATCCTGTACAAAGATCTGTATGACGAATCTCGCAACCGCTATGAATACAAGCTTACGGGAAAAGGATTGGACCTCTACCCTATTATTGTTGCTATTGCTCAGTGGGGAGATAAATGGGAAGCGGACGAAGACGGTACGCCGGTGGAATACACACATAAAGACTGTGGCCAGATAGCCAACCCCCGCCTATGCTGCTCGGATTGTGGCGGTGAGATTCATGCACGAAACACCTCGGCTGGGTTGGGACCGGGTATCTTGCGAAAGCTCGAACGCGGTAAATATAGCGATATCGATATTGGGCGTTACTCAAAAGCCCTGCGCGCCAACAAATCTTAAAATTCGACGTGAACCAAGTGTCGGCTTCACCAGGCTTGATAATTCAAAACCGGTCACGATAAACTCGCGCAGCGATAGCGCGACGTCCTGGGCCAGCAGGGCTGGAATCATAGCGTTCTCATTGGTATAGCGGCGTGCCGGCAGCTAAATCGGCCAGAGGTACGGCTTCCACCCGATCGGCCAGCGGGTAACGTTTGTCGCCGGGGAAAGCCACGGCAACTGCGTCCAGCTTTAAATCTTCCATCGCGGTGCGAATCGAGCGGGTCATACGTGGCGCGTCGCTACGCTTGCATTCAACGCCAGGCAGCCGACCGTCAACCCGCATTAGCAGATCAATCTCTGCGCCTTGATGAGTGGCCCAGAACCATGCTTCGTCCGGTTGCACCAGCGCCAGCATCGTCCGAAACCGCAACATCGCAGCGGCTGCGGTACGAATTACCATGAAAATCCCGCACCACAGTAGTGGTTTTTCATGGTAAATAATGGCCGATGACAGGCAAACCGCCAAAAAGAACCTGACAAAAACGCACATCTCGGCCCCGGCTATTAAAATGCTCCAGCACAACCTTGAGGTTGCCACGCGAAATCGCTAACGTTCTAAACCTTATCACGCCGCATAAGTTCAAAGCTGCGTGGTTCCCATTCGCGAAATGCAACCAACATGCAAGTGCCGGTATGCGATCCCGCACTTCGCACTTCGTCTGCGCGAGAACGTGTATCGAAGGCATCTACCAGCTCGTTAATTTTTTCACGCAAGGCATGGGTGGACTCGGCGCTCAACAAGCCCCAGGCAAAGCGATACACATCGCGCTCGGAATCGAAATCGGCGGTCAAAAATTCGTGCTGCAAATGCGTGGCGAAATATTTGTGGATGGGGCCGTTCGGTAACCAGGCAAAATTGCGCGCGATGCGCAGCTTGATACGATTGCCGGGCAGCAGTTCCAGCAGACCCAGCCGGTCGAGACGAATCAAATGGCCAACCAGCTGCGCTTCGGTGAAGGCATAAGTTTGTTGAATATCTTCGAAGCGCCAGCGGTTCAAGGCGCAGATTGCGACCAGCAACAGCACGGGATCGGCGACAACTTCCCGCTCCTGCTGTTCGCTGAGTGCGCTGAGTTGCTGCCGCGTGTTCTCTGCCCGGCGCGCCAGTTCCATTAGGTCTATATCCGCCAGCTCGCACACCGCCTCCAACCGCTCCAGCGTAAAGCCGCCTTGCGAAAATAAGCGCTTTACGCTGCTTTCCGACAGATCCATACAGCGCGCCACCTGGGCATAGCTGACCTGGCGTTGTTTCAGAGCCGCCTTGAGTTCGCGGACAATTCGTTGCGATTGCAGCATGTCTCAGCAAAGTCCTAAATTATAGTACCTGACATCCTAAATACTGCCACATTGGCGATTAACATTGCAATATTTAGTACCTTTTCATTAGGATTGGCCCCTTCAAATACAGGGGCAAAGCAATGTTACCGACTCTGAACGTGCCACTTCTCATCCTAAGTGTTGCCGCCATCATGCTGCTGGTCGAATGGCGCAAACCGGCCTGGCGACGCGCGCTGTGCGGCAACTGGTGGCTGCGAGCCGCTCTGCTGAACGGCGCGCAGGCAGGGGTCGCCTGGCTGGGCGTGACCAGCTGGGATGCCTGGTTCGCCGCAACCGCGCGCGCCGACAGCTGGACGGCGGGCACGCTGCCGGGTATTGCGACCGGTTACCTGCTTATTACTTTCATTTACTACTGGTGGCACCGCGCCCGCCACAGCGTACCGCTGCTGTGGCGCTACGTGCATCGTCTGCACCATAGTCCGGCGCGCATCGAAGTCATCACCAGTTTCTACAAACACCCGGTCGAATTGCTATTGAATGCCGTGCTTTCCAGCGCGCTGCTGTACTTTGTGCTGGGCCTCGACGCATTCAGCGTATCGATCACCGTGCTGCTGACCGGCGCGGCGGAACTGTTTTACCACTGGAACGTGCGCACCCCACGCTGGCTGGGCTGGTTTTTCCAGCGACCGGAAATGCACCGCGTACACCACGAGCGCGGCAAACACACCAGCAACTTCTCCGACCTGCCACTGTGGGATGCGCTGTTTGGCACGTTGAACAACCCCGAACAAGACATCGAAAAGTGTGGCTTTCCCGAAGAGCAACGCCTGCTGGCGTTGTTACTCGGGCGGCCCGTGAAAGAAGTTTAAGCGGCAATACCAATCACTTCAACCAAACGAGGACAAGCAAGCATGAATTGGAAATCACTGCTGCAAACCGGCTTTCTGGTGGGTGTGGGTTGCCTGCAGCTTAGCGGCGATCTCATCGGCAACGATACCATCAAGGCACTGGGCGCGATTACTCACGCATCGCCGGCACCCAAGGTGTTTACCACGCAAAATGGCTTTGAAACCTATTCACCGCAGTTTATCGTCACCGCCATCGACGCGGCTGGCGACGAAACTGCAGTCCAGCTTACGCCGCAGGTTAATGCCAGAATCAAAGGCCCCTACAACCGGCGCAACGCTTACGGTGCGGCCATCTCCTATGGGCCGGTGCTGGCATCCTCCTCTCATACAAAACCCATGTTCGAAGCGGCGTTTCACTATGCTTTCTGCAACCCACACGGCATCGTCTCCGAAGTGGGATTACCCGAGGTCGCGCGCTATCGCGTCAGTGTACAGCCGCGCATTGCAACGGCGCAAAACCAGTGGCCCTCCCTCTTCGAGGTTGACTGCCGCAATGCTCGCATCACCACTTCCTGACAGGAGATTGAATCATGCACGCCAACACTCCCACTAAATTTCCGCTCAGCGGTGGTCAATATAGCCTGTTCCGCGCGCTATTCGGGGCCTACCTGACGGTACACTTTAGCTACCTATTGTTGTACGCGGTTGAGCTGTTTTCAAGTCAGGGCATGCTGCCCTCCGCAACCCTTAGCCCGTTGTTTTCTATCGCGCCAGGCCTGCTACACATTAGCGATGCGCCGCCGTTTGTGCTCGCCTGCGTGGCCAGCGGCGTGGTGGCTGCCATAAGTTTTGCGCTGGGGAAATGCGACCGACTGTGTGCCGCCTGGCTGCTTCTGCTGCTCGCAAGCCTGTTTGCGCGCAACCCGCTAATCGCCAACCCGGCGCTACCGTATGTGGGTTTTATGCTGCTATTGCACCTGTTTGTTCCACCCGCACCTTATGGCTCGCTGGCCGCGGCCGGTCGCGCCAACCCGAGGGGCGACTGGCACATGCCCGGGCATTTGTTTCTGACCGTCAGTATTGTGCTGGCGCTGTCTTACAGTTATAGCGGCTACACCAAGCTGCTCTCGCCCGGCTGGGTAGCTGGGGACACGGTCGGCCTGGTATTGCAAAACCCCCTCGCGCGCGACTGGTTTGTGCGCGACCTGTTTCTCACTCTTCCTGATATGGCCTTGCAGATAATCACCTGGTTTATTCTGCTTGTTGAGTTGCTGTTCGCTCCCTTGTATCTCATCCGCTCACTGCGCTTTGGGTTATGGTTCGGCATGCTGTGCGTGCAGTTCGGGTTTTTGCTATTACTCAGCTTCCCCGACCTCACCATTCCAATGCTGCTGTTTCATCTACTCACTTTCGACCCGCGCTGGTTGCCAGCGCGCTCGCTGGCCGGTGCCACCTTGCACTACGACGGTGAGTGCGGGCTATGTCATGGCGCGGTGCGCTTCACACTGGCCGAAAGCCGGGACGACACTCTTTTATTTCGCCCTATGCAGTCAGACCGCAGCGTTGACGTCACTCGGGTCAGCAGTTGGCAACTGGTCACCGCCGACGGTCACTGCTACGAAAAAACAGACGCCCTTGCACAGCTTTTGGAAAGCTGTGGCGGCAGCTGGCGCGCTGTGGGAACCGCCTTGCGTTACCTGCCGCGCCAACCGCACAACGCCGTTTACGACTTTGTCGCCAAACACCGGCGCGTTTTTGCGGGCCAACCTGCCGGGCTTTGCCCGTTGTTGGCGCCCGAGTTAAGGCGGCGGTTTGCATAAGGACCGCGACCTGGGCCGAAGATATCCTTGACGTTGACATTAATGCCAACCTCCGCCAGTCTTGCAATCACCGTCACCGGAAACAGCGGTGTAATGTTTCCCATGCCGAGGATAATATTGCTCACCCAGCAAGTTCCTTTACCTGCCATAACAATAGATAATGCAAAGCTTAAGGAACGGTCACGAAATAACTTGCCAATCTTGCTTGTCTTTTTGTTCGTCTTCAAGGCGTGGTAACAGGCGCATAGTCGAACTATGTAACTGTTACCGCAACGTAGAAGACGGACAAAAATCCGGCGCAATGAAGCAGGTCCCGATAGCGATGTGGATATCGTCGTGTCATTTGATGGCCCGTCCACATCGCAGCGTTACTTTGGGGTGCAGTTTTACCTCGAAGATGAGCTGGGACACCCGGTTGACCTAGTGACTGAAAAATCCATGCGGCCTGAATTGCGGCCATATATCGAACGGGAGGCGGTGAATGTCTGAACGCGAATGGCATTTTTATCTGGACGACATGATTGGCTTTGCAGAAAAAGTGTTGACGTCGTTATCAACACGTAACGCGATTTGTGTTTTCTTCCTGGGGCAACTTAACGCCGCTATGAACGATGACCTGCGCCCAGTCTCCCGCTGATGTTTGCGGGCTATCTTCATCAAATTGGATATCTTCGTCAGCCAGGCTAGCAACTCGTTCCCAGTCGGTCTTACTGCGTTGTCGTCTGGAGATAGATTTTTTGGGGTCTATCCGGATTTCGCAAAGGGATTTGGGTAATTTTTACCCGATATGCTTGGTAGCAAGTAGACTAGAGCTACCGCGCATCCTCAT
>RCMY010001646.1_pt1 | contig 21020 bp, 20 predicted proteins | sample 2041341 | NCBI WGS metagenome assembly RCMY01 (sample SAMN09708234, study PRJNA481090) | Marine sediment metagenome, whole genome shotgun sequencing project.
TCCGCGAGCGGCAGCAACGTGGCGTTGCGGGCGATCTCCAGGTCGGAAGGAAAACTCAAGGGAAGGCAGCCTTTGCTCGCGTGGGACCGTGCTCGTTACCGCGCCGACAGTAGTTATCGGGCCATCTTGCGGGAAGGACCTTCCCGAGAAATGGGATGAAGGCCGGCGGTGTCAAGCTGCGACCGTACCCGAGAACACCCCGGCCAGAATGACAATCGCCCCGATCACCGTAGGGGTCGACGGTGCCTCCTGAAAGGCAAGCCATGCCCAGGTTGTTGCGGCCACGGTTTCGATCGGGGCGAACAAGGCGATCTCGGCGGGCGGCGCGAACCGGGGCGCTGTGCTGTACGCGATCTTGCCCGCGGCGTTGAACACCAGACCCATCGCCGCCGTTGCGAGGTAGGCGCGCAGCGGGAGATCGAATGGTCTCGCCACGATCGACGTGACGAGAAGCGTGAACACCGCGCCCAACGCAAGCGTGGCAAAGCGGTCGAGGTTCGGGACCGAGCGCCACACCACGATTTGTCCGGCGAAGGTCACGATCGCGACGACCGCCAGGATGTCGCCGTCGAGCGAGGGCGAACCGAGCGAGCCGGCGACGACGATCACGACGCCGACCATGGTGATGACGATCGCCTGCCAGACCCGACGGGTCGTGCGTTCGCCCAGGATCGCCCAGCCGATGAGCGCAGCGACAATCGGCGTGGCGGCGACGATGACCACCACGTTTGCAACCGCGGTCCGGGTCAGCGCGGAGAAGAACGCGATCTGGCTGACGGCCGAGAGCGCGGCGATCGTCAACATCGGTGACCGGTGCTGCCGAAACTCCTCGACGAGGCCCCGCCGTCCGAACCGGCGATGCAACAGCAGCTGCACGCCGAGCGAGAAGGCAGCGACGAGGAACGCGACGTTCCAGGCCGACGTCTCTGCGAGGCGGACGAACAGCGAGTCGGTCGAAACGAGGAGCATGCCCAAGGCGGCAAGCCCCCAGCCCATTCGTCGCTGGTCCATGGGGGCAGTTCTACCCGAACGCGTCGGGCAGAACCTCCTTGCGGCGTGCGATGTAGTCGAGCAGTCCCGCATCGATGGCCGGATCGAGCGGGGGCGGTTCGTACTCGAGAAGCAGACGCTTCCAGATGGCGTTGGCCCGCTGGGCGGCGTCGAGGCCACCTTCCTCGGACCATTGCTCGTAGCTGTTGTTGTCGGCGATCGCCGATCGGTAGAAGGCCGACTCGAAGTTGGCGAGCGTGTGTTCGGTGCCGAGGTAGTGGTGGCCCGGTTCGTTCTCGCGGAACGCCGACATGGCCTGGCCGTTCTCCGTCAGATCGACGCCTGCGCAGAACTTGGCCTGCATGCCGAGTTGGTCGTGGTCCATGATGAGTTTCTCGAAGCCGATCGACAATCCGCCTTCTTGCCAGCCGGCCGCATGGAGCATGAAGTTCACGCCGCTCATGACGGCGGGGATGAGCGTGTTGGCGCTCTCGTACGCGGCCTGCGCGTCGGGCAGCTTCGACCCGCAGAGGCTGCCTCCGGACCGGAACGGCACGCCGACGCGACGGGCCAATGCGGCCATCACATAATTGACGAGGGCGGGCTCCGGAGTGCCGAAAGTCGGGGCGCCGCTCTGCATCGACATCGATGCCGCGAAGGTTCCGAAGACGACGGGGCAACCCGGCCGGATGAGCTGGGCGAAGGTCATACCGGCGAGCGCCTCGGCCAGGCTCTGCGCAGCCACGCCGGCGACGGTGGCAGGCGCCATGGCTCCGGCGAGGATGAACGGGCTGAAGATCGACGCCTGGTTGGCCCGCGCGTACGCCTCGGCCGCGCCGAGCATGGTGGCGTCCCACGACAGCGGTGACGACGCGTTGATGAGGCTGGTCATCACGGTGCGGTCGCCCAGGTCGCCGCCGAACGCAATGCGAGCGAGCTCGATCGAGTCGTCGGCCCGTTCGGCCGCGGTCACCGAGCCCATGAACCCCTTGTCGCTGTACTTGATGTGGGAGTACACCATGTCGAGGTGACGCTTCGAAACCGGAACGTCGACCGGCTCACACACGGTTCCGCCCGAATGATGCAGGTGGGGGAGCATGTACGTGAGCTTGACGACATTGCGGAAATCCTCGATCGACGCATACCGGCGGCCCCGGTCGAGATCGAAGGCAAACGGCGAACCATAGTTCGGGGCGAAGACGGTGTTGTTGCCGCCGATGACCACGTTGCGCTCGGGGTTGCGCGCCTGCTGGGTGAACTCCGCCGGAGCGGATGCCTGGACGATCTGGCGACACATGCCGTGTGGGAACCGCACGCGTTCGCCGGTGACGTCGGCGCCGGCATCGGCGAACAGCGCAAGCGCGGATGGATAGTCGCGGAAGTCGACGCCGATTTCGGCGAGGATCGTGTCGGCGTTGTCCTCGATCTGCACGAGCCCCTCTTCGGAGAGCACCTCGACCGGCGGCAACGAGCGCACGAGGTACGGCACCGAGATGGCGTTTGTTACGCTTCGAGCCGCCTGTCTCCCGGCGCGACCGCCAGTGCGTCGCCGCCGCTTCGACATTGCCTCGACGGACATGGGCTCACCAGGCAGGGCCTCGTGAGGCATGGCTTCATCAGGCATGGCTTCATCAGGCGTTACTTCGGGAGGCACGGCTGGCTCCTGCATGGTCCGTCAGGGAGATGGGCGGCGTCGACGACGGCGTCGCCCGTCGTTCGAGTCTGCCGAGTCGCCGGCCGGTTTCGCCGGAAGTTGCAGAACCATCCCGAGGTGCGGGTAGTCGGCGGTCTTGTGGGGGATCGCCATCGCCGCGACGAAGTGGTCCTGAAACTTCGGTTCCGTCGCGGTTTCGATCTTGGTGACCTGACGGACCACCGCTTCGATCTCGCGGCGATGGGTCTTCGAGAGCAGCGCCATGACCGCGCCCGCGCCGGCGGCGTTGCCGGCTGCGGTGACCCGGTCGATCTGGCAGTCGGGGACCAGGCCCAGCGCGACCGCGTAGACCGGATCGATGTGCGATCCGAACGCGCCGGCGAGGCGGATGGCATCGACCTCGGTCACGCCATAGTGATCGAGCAGGAGCTGCACGCCGGCGTACAGGGCGGCCTTGGCAAGCTGGATGGCTCGCACGTCGGTCTGCGTGATGAACAGCTGCGGCCCGGCCGTGTCATCGGAAAGAGAGCTGTCATCGGAAGAAGAGCGGCCGTCGTGCAGCAGGTAGGAGTAGGTGCGGCCGTCGGCGACCACGCGTTCGCTTCGCGCTGCGGCCGCCGGCTCGATGACGCCGTCGGCACTGATCACGCCGGCCAGATACAACTCGGCGATCACCTCGATGATGCCCGACCCGCAGACGCCGGTGATGGACAGCCGTTTGGTGTCCTCGGCGAATCCCGGATCGTCGCTCCAGAGATCGCTACCGATGATCTTGATGCGGGGTTCGAGCGTGTCGCGGTCGATTCTGACCCGCTCGATCGCCCCGGCGGTTGCGCGCTGGCCACAAGAGATCTGTGCGCCCTCGAATGCCGGCCCCGTCGGGCTGGAAGCGGCCAGCAGGTGATCCTTGTTGCCGAGCACGATCTCGGCGTTGGTTCCGACATCGACCAAGAGCTGAATGTCGGTGCTGCGGTGTGGGGCTTCCGACAGGATTGCGGCCGCAGTATCAGCCCCCACATGGCCGGCGATACACGGCAGGACATAGGCGCGCCCCGCCGGGTGTACCTCGAGGCCGAGGTCGCCGGCGGCGATATTGAGGGCGGAGTCGGTGGCGAGGGCGAACGGCGCACCGCCGAGGGGAACCGAGTCGAGCCCGAGCAGCAGGTGGTGCATGACGGGGTTTCCCACCAAGGTGAGCTCGAAGATGTCGTGACGCGAGACATCGGCCTCGGCCACCAGTTCGCCGATGACGTCGTCGAGCGCGGACCTGACGATGTCGGTGAGCTCCGCCGCACCTTCGGGGTTCATCATCACGTAGGACACGCGGCTCATGAGGTCCTCGCCAAAGCGGATCTGCGGGTTCATCACGCCGGCCGTGGCCAGGACGGCGCCGCTCGTGAGGTCGCACAGGTGGCCGGCGATCGTCGTGGATCCGACGTCGATGGCCACGCCGAGCGCACGATCGACGAACGTGGGCCAACTGGCGATCAACTCGCGATCGTCACGCACCGCCACGGTGATCGAACGGGAGGCCAGCAGGGTTGTTTGCAGCTCGGCGATTGCGGGCAACCCCGCGTCGATGTCCTCGAGCTGCCACTCGACGTCGAGCTGGTGCAATGTGCGGGTGAGCTCACCTTCGGGAGAGTCGAGTTCGGGTTCGGGCACCTCGACGAAGTGCAGCCGAACGGCGGGGTCGAGGTCGATCGCCGGCACGTCGACGCGTTTGCGCACGACCTGACGATGGACCTGGGATTCGGCCGGTACATCGATGACCATGTCGCCGGTGAGTTGTGCCATGCAGCTGAGGCGCTGATGCTCGCCGAGGGAGCGGCGGCCGGAGTAGGCCGCTTCGCTCGAGGACGGGGGAGTCAGCGCGTCGTTGCCGGCGGTGATGCCGTGTTTGGCGAACTCGCCGAACATCGGCTCGACCTGACAGCGGCCACAGATGGCCCGCCCGCCACACACCGAATCGATGTCGACCCCGAGCTTGCGCGCTGCCGCGAGCACCGACGTGCCGCTGGGCACGGTGCCCTGGCGGCCCGATGGGGTGAACACCACCCGTATCTCCACGGGCGTCGACGCATCGGTCACGAGGGGGTCAGCTTCCGCCGCTCGGGCGTCGACGCCGACCGCTACGTCGAGCACCGCCGGCGCCGCTGCCGGCGTCCGGATCGCGCTTGGCGTTGATCCATGCTGCGCAGTTTTGGTCGTTGCCGTTGAGGACATCGGCCGCCATGACGGCGTCCTTCACCTCGGGGTGCAGTGGGTTCATGATGGCCGAGGTCATGCCGTTGGACATCGCCATGGCGAGGAATGCGCCGGTGACGGTGTGGCGCCCGGGGAGTCCGAAGGCCACGTTGGATGCACCACAGGTGGTGTTGACCTTCAGTTCTTCCTTGAGTCGGCGCAGGAGCGAGAAGACCTGGCGGCCGGCAGTGCCCATCGCCCCGATCGGCATGACGAGCGGATCGACGACGACATCGTGCGCCGGGATCCCGTAGTCGGCTGCGTGCTCGACGATCTTCTTCGCAATCGAGAAGCGCACGTCGGGATCTTCAGAGATACCCGTTTCGTCGTTGCTGATTGCGACCACCGCAGCGCCGTATTTGGCCACGAGCGGCAACACCCGCTCGAGGACCTCGGTTTCGCCGGTGACCGAGTTGACCAGCGCCTTGCCCTTGTACACGGCCAGGCCCGACTCGAGCGCCTCGATGATCGACGAGTCGATCGATATGGGGACATCGGTGACCGACTGCACGAGTTGGATGGCCTTCGCGAGCAGCGCGGGTTCGTCGGCGAGGGGAATACCGGCATTGACGTCGAGCACGTGTGCACCCGCCGCAACCTGGGCGAGGGCGTCGGCTTCGACGCGACTGAAATCGCCATCCATCATCTCGGCGGCCAGCAACTTGCGGCCGGTCGGGTTGATGCGTTCGCCGATCATGACGAACGGCCGATCGAAGCCGATGACGACCTCTTTGGTCGCGGACGAGATCATTGTTTCTGTCATGGTCGCTGTCGTTCCTCGGCGCTGGGCGCCTCGTCTCTTACGGAGTTTTCGCTGGCGCGAAAACGTCCCCTGCTTGGTTGTCGGTGGTCTGTCAGCATGGTTGCTGTCGCAGCTCGGCGCTGGGCGCCTCGTCTCTTACGGAGTTTTCGCTGGCGCGAAAACATCCCCGTCGCTCCTGCGGCCTGGCGGCCTCGTCGCTTACGGAGTTTTCGCCGGGGCGAAAACGTCCCCTGCCTGGTTGTCGGTGGTTCGTTAGCATTGGTTGCTTCGTTTTTCTGGGTGGCTGTCCGTGGTCTGTCAGCATGGTTGCTGTCGATTGCTTGCTGGGTCGGTGCCGCCGTTTTCTACGAATTCGTTCAGCCGTTCGCTGGGGTAGAGCGCGTCGAGTCGACCAGCTTCGGCGATCGCAGCCTCGAGTGGGTCGCCCGACACTGCCTTTGCTTCTTGTCGCCACTGGGCGACGTAGGCGTCGGTGTCGGACATGTCGGCGATCATCGCCGCGCGGTCGATCGCCACCTGGAAGCGCTGTGGCATGAGGCGCTTCGCGTCGGTCCCCTTGACGTTCACCTGGGCGGGGATGTCGCGCCAAAAGATCGTGACCATGCTCGGCGGGCCGCCGCGCGACCGTCGGACCCGGCGTGCCGGCTCGTCGCCCGTGGACTGTTGGTCACTCACGATGTGCGGTCCCGCTGGGTTGTTTCCGGGCGGGGCCAATGGTGAGCACGGCCGTTTCGAGGCCGCCGTATCCGGTCGGAACCACCTCGCAACGTAGACCCAGCCGCTCTGCTGCGGCCTCGGCCAACACAACCAGCTCGGGATCGTCGGTTTGGGCGAGGTACATCACCCGGGTGTAGTTCCCGAAGTAGTCATCGAGGAGCTCGGGGTGGCGGTCGAGTCCGAGGCCGGCCCAGACCACTCGATCGAAATGTCGAACCAGATAGTCGGTGAGGTAGAACGTGCCCGGTTCCGCGTCGTGCATGGCGGCGAATTCGTCGGCGCCGGCAAAGAACTCGTAGCAGTGGGCACCGGGGAGGCGTTCCAGCGTTGGCTCCTCCGCGAGGAGCACGTCGATTTCCCCTTGGGTGCCGCACTCGGCGTACCCGATGTACACGCGGTCATACGTTGCCATGGCCTTTGGCAGCCGGCGGCGGAGTTCGGGCACGATCTTCGTGGGCCGCATGTGGTACTTCGCCGGAAGACACTCGACGTCGATGTGGTCGAGACCATTGAGTTGATTGATCGCCAGGAGCTCACGCGCCAATGCGCCACAGGCCAATACGAGCACGCGCGGCGCGGTCGATGAGCTTGCTGGTGCGTCGGTCACGACGCGGCTACGCCGCAGCGCGTCGTTGCTGCACGAGCGCTTTGGCGGTCTCGGACGCGACGGCGGCGTCGCGGCAGTAGGCGTCGGCGCCTATTGCTTCACTGAATTCCTCGTTGAGCGGAGCGCCGCCCACGAGCACGATGAAGTCGTCGCGTCGCCCGTGTTCGATGAGCGTGTCGATGACCACCTTCATGTACGGCATCGTCGTGGTCAGGAGTGCGGACATGCCGAGGATGTCGGGCTTGTGTTCGTCGAGTGCGGCGAAGAACTCGTCGACGTCGGTGTTGATACCCAGATCGATGACTTCGAAGCCGGCTCCCTCGAGCATCATCGCCACGAGGTTCTTGCCGATGTCGTGGATGTCGCCCTTCACCGTGCCGACCACCACTTTGCCGATCGGCTCGGCGCCGGTCTCGGCCAACAGGGGCCGCAGAATTGCCATGCCCGCCTTCATGGCGTTGGCGGCCAGGAGCACCTCGGGCACGAACAGGATGCCGTCCCGAAAATCGATGCCCACGATGCGCATGCCTTCGACGAGTGCGATGTTCAGTACCTTGTCGGCGCTCCAGCCACGGCCGAGTAGGATGTTGGTGCCCTCGGTGATCTCGTCGCGGAGGCCGTCGTACAGATCATCGTGCATCTGTGCGGTCAACTCGTCGTCATCGAGCTTCGAGAGATCGACGTCTTCGAAGTCCTCTTCGTCGGCCATGGTTTCCTCTTCGGTCGGGCGCAAAAGGCGCACGGTGCGATTGGCTGGCATGGTGCCACGCAAAGCGCAGAGTAGCACCAGGCGCTTCCCATCAGACGGGATTATCCTGTAGTGTGGGACGCCATGGTCGAGAAGCGGTCTGCGGAAGAAACCTCGAAGTCCTCGCCGCCATTCCTGCGCTCAAAAGCGGGAGGCCGCTCATCGGGCGGCTCGGTGCAATCGGTCGAACGGGCGTTCGCGATCCTGCGGTCGCTGTCCTCGTCTCCTGCCGGCATCAGTGAGCTGGCCCGACGAACCGATCTGCCCACCAGCACCGTGGCCCGTCTGCTCGCCACGATGGATGATCTCGGGGCGGTCGCCCGTGCCGACGGAGCCAACGAATATCGGATCGGCCCATTCGTCGAAGAGATCGCCGGCACCGTCTCGCCGGTACAACGGCTGATCGCCGCGGCGCGACCGCCGATGGAATCTCTGGTCGAGGTGGTGTCCGAGGCCGTGGGTTTGGCGGTTCCGACCGGCTACGACATGCACTACATCGATCAACTCGAGTGCCCGAATCCCGTGCAGGTGCGCGACTGGACCGGTGAGCGCGTCCCGATGCACGTGGTCTCGTCCGGCTACGTGATCATGGCGCAATGGTCCGACGAGGCGGTCGAGCGCTACATGGTTCGCGACCACGAGGCCTACACGAAGCGCACCGTCACCGATCCCGCCCGTATGCGCAGCCGCATCGCGAAGGTTGCGGTCGACGGCTACTGCTGGACGCTCGAGGAATACGCCGAGAACATTTGTTCCATCGCGGCGCCGGTGTTCGATGCGAGCGGTTCGGCCGTCGCCGCGCTCCACATCCACGGGCCCGGGTTTCGTTTTCCGCCCGAAGACGTGCAGGGGGTCTCCGATGCCCTGCTCAACCATGCGGCGCTCATATCGCGTCGGCTCGGCTACGACTGGCGCAGGTAGCGAACCGAATTCGAGGCGCGGTTGGTCACGCTTGGCGGTCGAACCGATCTGCGAGACCGGGAACGGTCGCCGTCATGTTCGCGATTTGGAGCGGCACGATCGAGACGGTGCCGGACATGACGGTCGGGAAGTCTCCCGAGCGGTCGCCGGACGGGACCTGCAGGCCGGTTCGCCAGTCGTGGCGGAATGTGCCGTCGGGCTGTTGTCGGAAGAGTTGGCCGTAACGGGTGGGTGTCAGTGGAGTGACCTTGCGCGGGGTGTCGAGCGCCGAACCCTCTGGCATGTTGACCGAGAGCAGGTCGCAATCGAGTCCGTTGGCCAGGACGTCGGCGGCGATCTCTGCCGAGATCTCGGCAAACGGCTCCCAGTCGGCGGCCGACGCGGGGCTCGCCATGTGCGTTGACCATTCGGGCCAGTTGTCGCGTCCGCTGCAGGCCGAAACCGCAATCGCCGGGAACCCACAGATCGCCGCTTCGAAGGCACCGCCGACGGTGCCGCTCCCGACGGTGTGGGCCGAGCCGTAGTTCGACCCGATGTTGATGCCCGATACGACGAGGTCGGGCTGGGCATCGAAGAGGTTGTACAGGCCGAGCTGCGTGCAGTCGGCGGGGTATCCGGTGACGGTGGTGACCGCGATGCCGTCGAGTACGCGCTGGTCGACCGACAGGTCGCTCTGACGGCTCACCGCCTTGCCGATCCAGCTCCGTTCGCCGTCGGGGACAACGACCTCGACCCGATCGGCGATGCGCCGTAGGGCACGAACGAGGGGAGCGATGGCAGGCGAGTCGACGCCATCGTCGTTGGTCACAAGGATGTACACGGGCAAACAGCGTAGTGAGGTGCGCAACCGGTACGGCAACGGCGTGTGGCTCGAGTCGCTCAGTGCGTCGAAGGCGCTGTCGGGCCGGTGTAGCGGGCCTGCGGGCGGAAGCGAAGTGGTTTCTCGAGATACTCCTCGCCGGCGTGGGCAATCCATCCCGCGGTTCTCGCGATCATGAAGATCGTCTCGCCGGCGTCGGCGTCCATGCCGCCGAGGAAGCTGAGCGAACCGAGGGCGAAGTCGACGTTCACCAGGCGATCGCTGCGTTCGCTGATGACATCGCGCACGGTGTGTACCGTCGCGGTTCGCGGGTGGTCCGGCCAGGCCTCGAGCACGCGCGTCATGAGCGCGCCGAAGCGTGGATCCTGCTCCTTGTACACCGTGTGGCCGAATCCCGGCATGTGGCCGAGGCGCTTTCGCGCATCGCCGACCGCTGCGGCCGGATCGCCGCTTTCCGCCGCGACGAGGAGGTCGTGAACGGCCGCGCTCGCGGCGCCATGGAAGGGTCCGCCACCGACGCCGAGACCGGCGCTGACCGCAGAGTACGGGTCGGCGCGAACCGAGGCGGCGATCCGAACCGCAAACGTCGAACTCGCGAGACCGTGATCGATCAGCGCAACCAACGCTGCGTTCAGCGCCGCCCGTTCGGCCCGCGATCCTCGGCGAGGGCTGAGACGAACCCAGAGTTGGTCGGCCAGACCACCACTCTCGTCGATGGTCGCCGCAGAGGTGACGGGAAGTGACATGACCATTGCCCGGAGCAGCGTGCGGCCGGCCGCGTGGGTGGCAGCGGGGGAGAGGTCGTAGCGCAATGGATCGAGCGCCGACGTGGCCGCGGTGATGATCCGCAGTCGATCGATCCTGGGCGTGGACGACGGAAGATGTTGCTGGGCCGCGATGCATGCGTCGACGATCGCTGCGCTCTCAGGCCATGGCGCGGTGCTTCCCCACAGCGTGTCGACCACGTTCTCGTAGGCGAGACCGGCAGCCAGCAACTCTGCGACATCGCGACCTCGATACAGCAGGCCGTCGTCCCTGACGCGGGTGATCCCCGAGGACAGGACGGTCGACAGCTCGCCTTGCGCTGCGGACTTTCGGCTCGATCGAAACGCTGCAATCTCGTCGGCGTCAAACAGGCTGGTGCGGCCGTCGAGTGCGACCTGCCGGGAGAGGAGTCCTCGACTGACGTAGGCGTACAGCGTTGCTCGCTTCACGCCGAGTCGGGCCGCAGCCTCGGCCGCCGTCAGCATCCGGTGGTCGGCATTCGTTGCTTGTTCATTCAGACCCTGTTCCATTCTTGCCTGTCGATCCGCGACCATGTTGCGTGAATCAACGTTGACTTGATCAATATTGTCAACACTGCTCGGATTCGGCAAGCTTTCACCATGAGCATCGCCGAACCCAAGTCCGAGAACACCGACCAGCCGCGTCGAGCCCCAGCTGGACTGAAGGGTCTCGTCGTGGCCGAAACCAACGTCGGCTCGGTCCGCGGGCAGGAGGGGTTTTTCCACTATCGGCAGTACGACGCCACCGAGCTGGCCCGGACGAGGTCACTCGAGGCCATCGGGGCGCTGCTGATCGACGGTGAACTGCCGAGCGCAGAACGCGAGGCCAGCTTCCGCGCCCAGCTCGGATCGGCCCGCATGATCGACCCCGCTTTGGCGCCGCTGCTCGCCGACATCGCCCGGCAGGCCCCGTCGCCTGCGACCGCCCTTCGCGCCTCCCTGCCGTTGTTGGTGAACGACACTCCGACCCTCGACCAATCGCCCGATGAACGCCGAGCGACCTGCGTGCGGGTGGCAGCGGTCGTTCCGTCGGTTCTCACGAACGCTTGGCGACTGACGACCGGACAACCCGCATTGGCGGCAGATCCGAGCCTGGGACACGCCGCCGACTTCGTTCGTATGGTGGTCGGGAGCAGACCCTCCGACGAGGCGGTGCGGGCTGTGGAAACCTACCTGGCGCTCACGGCTGATCACGGTTTCAACAATTCCACGTTCACCGCCCGCAGCATCACGAGCACCGGTTCGAGCGTCTCCGGAGCCATCGGTGGGGCGATAGCGTCGCTGGCCGGTCCGCTGCACGGCGGGGCACCGAGCCGCGTCCTGTCGATGGTCGAGGAGATCGGCGACGCCCGCAACACCGAGCGGTGGGCCACGCAGCAGTTGGAGGCGGGCGGCAAGATCATGGGGTTCGGGCATGCCGTGTATCGGGCCGACGATCCGCGTTCGTTGGTGCTGCGCGATGTTGCGATCGCCATGGGCGGTCCCCTGGTCGATCGGTGCGTCGAGATCGAGAAGCGGATGCTCGCCCTTCTGCGTTCCTGGAAACCGGATGCGGTCATCGTGACCAACGTCGAGTTCTATGCCGCCCTGGCGCTGCATCTCGCCGGCATCCCCGCGGACATGTTCACGCCGGCGTTCACCACGAGCCGGGTCTTTGGTTGGTGTGCCCACGTGCTCGAGCAGGCGGCCGACAACAAGATCATTCGCCCCACGGCCGAGTATGTCGGCGTCGCCCCGCCCGTGGCGGTACCCGCCCCTTGACCCGCCCAACGGGTCGCTTCAGGTCGAAGCCTGACGTGTCGATACGTCCTCATGGCAGACTTGGTTTCCGGTATTGATCGCCTCGCCCGACGGCATGCTGCGGGTTCGCTCGTCGTGTCGATGATCGTGTCCGAGCCGGACCGGCTGATGCGGGCGTCGCAGCCGATAGCGCTCGCCGTCGACGTCAAGGACCTGTCGGTCATGGGAGCGCAACTCGAGGGCCCGGCTCTCGGCCACATCATTCCCGGCACGATCGTCGAGATCTCGGTCGGTTCGCATCGCGGGGCTGCCGAGGTTCGGCACAGTCGTCCCAGTGGCTCCCCGGGTCGAGCGCTCTACGGCGTGCACTTTCTCGATCAGGGAGATCTGACCGAGGCCATCAATGGCATCGTCGATGCGTTGAAGTCCCCGTCCGCGACGGTCGACCTCTGGAGTCGGTAGCTCGCAGCAGCGGCGCGAAATCTACTTCTGAGAAAGTTCGCGATCCTTCATCGAGGTAGGTGCGCTGGGGCGTGAGGGAGAGCGGGATGGTCGGGCGCCGAGGAGCATGGCCAACGTCAGGAATGTCACCACGAAGACCGAGGCGACGACCGCGACTGCGTACAAGGGATTTCCCGTGTCGCTTCCAGCGCGCCAGCCGTGCATCGTGGCGAATCCGTACACCAAGAAGCTGAGCCGATGCACCGACCGCCACATTCGCCGCGGGATTCGACGCATCAGCAATGACGTGGATTCGACGGCGATGAGCAGGTAGAGCGCAACGATGCCCCACGCGACGTCGCCGGCTTGGGCCTCGTAGGCGAAGGGAACGAAGAGTTCGGCCAGCCCGAAATAGACGTAGTCGTCGAGTACGAGGCCGCCGAGGTGCACAGCGGTGAAGACGATGGACAACGTGCTGAGGAAACGATGGAGATCGAGAAGCCACGGTGCGGGCGTCGACTTCGCCAGGAGGCGCGTCGAGAGCAACAGGCCCCAACACACCGACAACGTGACCAACAACCACGCGACGATGCCGGCCGAGCGGGCAACGAACCACCAGACCTGACTGTTCACCCGCACACCTCGTGGGAGGCCGCGCCGGAGTCCTGCGTCGCGCACCCGCGTACGTCGAGTTCGGCGAACAGCGCAGGGCGATCCGCGTCGGGCACGCCGAAGGCACACGTCGCACCGACTTCGGCCCACCACAACTCCGAAGCAACGACGGTGACGGAATTGGTCGAACCGATCACCGGTCGGCCGGTGCGGCCGTCGAGTATGTGGTGCACGGTCTCGGCGTTGCGTTGCCAACGAAGACGCCCAGTGCTGCTCGTGGCGATGCCGCCCTCTCCTACGCGCACCGTCCCGACGCTTCCGTCGGCGTGGCCGATTGCGACAGTCCATTCGTCTTCGCCGTGCCACGGTGATCCGGCGACCCGTAGGTCGCCGCCGATCTCCACGAGAAAGGTTCTGGCTCCGTCGGCGATCGCCTCCCGGGTGACGATGTCGCCGGCGAGACCCTTGCCGATGCCGCCCGGGTCGAACCCGGTGCTGCTGGGGATGATGACGCTCTGCGTGTCGATCGACACGGATAGTGATGCGGGGCGAACCGGGGGGAGGGGCCCACCCGACGACGGACCGACGCTTGCAAACGGGCGGTCGTACCCCAGAGCGTTGATCTGGGGGAGCAGGAGTGGGTTGAAGAGGCCCGATGTTCGCTCGTGGGCGTAGCGGGCCCGTTCGAAGAGTTCGAGTGTGTCGGTCGAGACCACCGTTGGGTAGCCGGCATTTCGATTGGCGCCGCTCACCTCGCTGGTGGGGAGAAAGCGGCTCCAACGCTGCTCCAGGTCGGCGATCCGATTCTGGGCGGCGTCGGCGGTTGCGGCCCGGTCGGTGACGATGCGCGCCGGCGATCCCATCGCGCGAAAGTGGCGCACGACAAGGTGGTCGGCACCGCTATCCACTGGGAACCGTCGTCGGAGGGGGCTCGGTCCGGGGTGGCGCCGTCGTCGGTGTGACGGTGGTCGGTGCGACGGTTGGCGGTGCGACGGTGGGTGGCACGGTTGTGGGGGCCACCGTCGTCGGTGGTTGGCTTGTCGGAGGGATCGTTGTGGGGGCGGCGGTCGTCGAAACACGGTTTGGCGGGACCGTCGTCGACGTGGTCGTCGTCGGAGCGACCGACGGTGGCGGAGGTTTGGTGGTCGACGAGACGCTCGATTCGGGCGGGGCGACAACGGTGGTGGAGGTCGCCGGAGCATCGGGTGCGGTCACGTCCGACGGGATGAGACGGGTGGCGAGGCCTGCAGTGGTCGCCGGGCTCAGGTCGAATGTCGTCGCCGGGGCGCTGGTCGGCGCGGCGAACGCAAGTGGGAATGTCGGTACGGTTGTCGATTCCGCGACGGTGGTCGTGGCCGGATCCGGGTCTGGGGTCTCTGCGGCGGTGAGCGGTCCCATCGCCGCGACCATCGCGCTGAACGCAGTGACCGACACTCCGCCCGCGGCCAGGCGCGACCGGGTGGCGGCGTATTTGCGCGGTGATCTCGGCAGAGAGGGCATACCGTTCTCTTTCGCCACTTTTCGCCGGAAAGATGAGCGGTAGGGACGGATTTCACCTGCGGATGCGCAGCTTCTGGTCGGGGACCGTGCCGCCGGGCTACCTTCTCTTCCATGTCTCCATCGCAAGCAAATGAGCCGTTTGACACCCCGAACGCTGCCGACATCCCGACGATCACCACGATGCATGTGTCCGCCCTCGAGCAATCCGACGACGACGCCGTCTGGGTCGGCGCCGGTATGCGTCAACTGCTGTTTCAAACCGTGGGCCGCAAATCGGGCAAGACCCACACGGTGACGTGTCCGTACTGGGTCGACGCGGGCGGCGATCGCATCGTCGTGGCATCGTTCGCCGGCCAACCCAAGCACCCCGCGTGGTTTCACAATCTGGCCGACAAAGAGGCGAACCCACAGGTTCTGTGTCGAGAGAAACAGCATGTCTGGTGGAGTGATGCGCAGGTTCTCGAGGGAGCCGACCGGGCCGAAACCTGGGCGGCGCTCACCGCCGACCGACCCTTTTACAACGACTATCAGGCAAAATGCGATCGAACGATTCCGCTGATTCGGCTTCCCGAGACCAGCGCAGGTGAGTGGCCGACGTCAAGCGGGTGACAGGGGGAGAGCGGCACCGTTCTCCGGTACGTTCGGCTTCGACGTCGGTCGGGCCGCAGCGTTGGCTGGAGTCGGCCATTTCCGGTGCAAGGACGTAGGCTGCATGCCTGTGACCGCCACCGACTCCACCCCCGCTGTCGTCGCCGCCACTGCTGTCGCGCCAAGTACCGAAGCAGAGCGCACGTTCAGCGTGTCGATTCTCATCTCCGCGACGCGTTGTCTGCTCACCTACATCGTGTTTCCGTTTCTCTTGCCGTTTCTCGGGCTCGCCGATCGCGTCGGCCCGGCGTTGGGCTTGGTGATCGGCGTGGTGGCCATCGCCGCAAACGTGTTCAGCATCCGCCGGTTCTGGCGAGCCGAGCACCGGCTACGCAAACCGATCACCGCCGTCCACCTGGCGGTTATTGCGTTGCTCCTGGTGCTCGTCGGTCTCGACATCAGCAACCTCTAGTACACGGTCTCTAGGTCTGCTTTTTCTTCTTGCGAGCGAGGACGTCGTCGATCGAGGCCGCGGGTGGAACAAAGAGGTGCCAATGGCCGGAGCGCAACTCGAAGCGGTACCACTGATGGTCGGCGCCAAATCGGTACTGCATCTTGTCGGCCACGGTGATGGTATTGGCAGCGACCCGCACCGATGATTCGCGCCGGCCGCTGTCGATGATGGTCTGTCGTGCCTCTTCCATGATCGCTGCGGCGGGGTACCAGGCGGGGGCATCGAGGAGCTCGAGGCCGGAAGGACCTGCGGTTTCCCAGGCGGTCGCCAGAGAGATCACCCGCGGTGCATCGACATCGATGAGTTTGGCGAGTTCGATGATGCGCGAGGAGCCGACATGGCCGACCGCGCGGCGAGCGAGGTCGACGTCGATAGCGAGACCGAGTCGAGAGTCGGCAACGCCCGCCGACATCTCCCACGCCCGCTCGACGGCATCGATGGCGAGCTCGCGTAGGGCAGCCTCGTCGACGTCGCTGTCCACGGGCGGGGCGGTTCGGGGCCAGCCGGTCAGGGCGCCAGGGACGGCCGCAACGGCCGGGACCTTCGGTAGCTGCTCGAGCGGTCGGCTCGGAACCCCGGCCGCCGAGGCGACGACGGATCGCTCTGGTTCGGATGCGTCGTCGGCGTCGAGCGGGCCGGCTTCTTGGCGACGTAACGTTCGGTGCTGGTCGACGACGTCGCGAACGGTGCGCCCCCGAAGGAGCAGCAACAACGGGGGGGAGGCCGCGATCGGTCGTGCGGCTGCGATCGCCAGGGCGAGAACGTGGCGACACGGATCGGGTTCGTCGCAGGTGCAGGTTCCGTGCAGCTCACCGGCGTCGGGAAGGACGTCGAGATCGTGCCGCCGAAGAGTGCCGTCGAGGTCGACATCGAGATCGTCGGCGAGCAACGTCGCAAGGTGTGTCGCCTTGGCCCCGACTGCGTTGACGGCGGTACTCCATTGGCCGTCGGTCCACGGTGAAACGGAGACGGACATGTCGTTGAACGCATCGTCCGGGCGTCGGTAGCGACCGCTGATGCGGCCGTTGGCGATGGCGAGATCGACGATGAGGCGCTGGCCGATCGCCCGTTGTGCGACCGGCACGGTGGATTTGTCGTTGCCCGCCCAACGGCTGATGGTTTCGATCCACGCCTCGGCGAGGTCGGCCATGCGCATGGGCTTCGCCACGACGATGGTCATGCGGAACCACCCGCGAGCGATACGAGGTCGGCCAGTTCGGTGTTGCTGAGCTCGGATATCCAGGCTTCGCCGCCACCCACGACCGCTTCGGCCAGTTGCCGCTTGCTCTCGAGCACGGCACCGATGCGGTCTTCGAGCGTGCCGCCGCACATCATGCGGTGCACCTGCACGGGACGGTCCTGGCCAATGCGCCACGCGCGGTCGCTGGCCTGGTCTTCGACCGCCGGGTTCCACCATCGGTCGTAGTGAATGACGTGGGTCGCCTGCGTGAGGTTGAGACCGGTGCCACCCGCCTTCAGCGAGATGACGAACACATCGATGCCCCCGGCCTGAAACTCGTCGATCATGGGCTGGCGCTTCACCACTGGCACCTTGCCGTGCAGGAACAGGGTGGTCATGCCGTTGTCCTGGAAATGGCGTTCGAGCAAATGGCCCATTTCGACGTATTGGGTGAACACGAGGGTCGAGTCGCCCTCGGAGACGATCACCTCGAGGAGTTCGTCGACTGCGGTCAACTTGCCCGAGCGGCCGCGTAGCTCGCCACCGTCGGCCAGGAAGTGGGCCGGGTGGTTACAGATCTGCTTGAGGGCGGTGAGCAGGCGTAGTACGAGTCCGCGTCGGGCGATACCTTCGGCGACGCCGATGTCGGCCAGGATCTCGTCGGCGACGGATTTGTACAGTGCCGATTGCTCCGTCGAGAGCTCGACGATCTGATCGGTTTCGGTCTTCGGGGGAAGTTCAGGTGCGATCGAGGGATCGGTCTTTCGTCGCCGCAGCACAAACGGCGCGATGAGGCGGGCGAAGGCCCCGGCCACCGCGTCGTCCTGGTTGCGTTCGATCGGGATCGCGATGTCGCGACGGAACCTTGCCAACGGTCCGAGAAGCCCGGGGGTGGTCCAGTCGAGGAGCGCCCAAAGGTCGGCGAGCCGGTTCTCGACCGGCGTGCCGGTGAGCGCGAAGCGGGTGCGGGTCGGGATGCGTCGCAGCTCTTTCGCGGTGAGCGACAACGGATTCTTGACGACCTGTGCCTCGTCGGCGACAACGAGCCCCCACGCCACCTCGGAAAGCGTGTCGGCGTCACGCCGAATAACGCCATAGGTGACGACCACGATTTCGTTGGACGCGACATCGTCGAGCGATCGTTCTGCACCGTGGAACCGACGGATCGGCACGGTCGGGGCGAAGGTGGCGGCCTCCCGCTCCCAGTTGCCGATCAGGGTGGCCGGGCACACCACGAGAGTGGGGCCGGGTTGCTCGTCGGCCATGGAAAGGTGCAGTGCAAGTACTTGAATCGTCTTGCCGAGACCCATGTCGTCAGCGAGCACACCGCCCAGCCCGAGCTGGGTCATCTCGTGCAGCCACGCCAAGCCGCGTTCTTGGTACTCGCGCAACGTGCCGTTGAGGTCGTCGGCGCTCGGGGCTGCGCTGGATTCGAGAGCGAGCAATCGTTCGGCCAAGGCGGCGATTGGGCCGCGAACCTCGGCACGGTAGCTGCGACCGTCGTGCACGACCGTGCCGCTCAGCGCAGCGGCAAGGGCCGCTCCCGACGACAGTTCTTCGGTTGTGCCGAGTCGGGCAAGATCGGCGGGATCGATGCGGACCCAACGATCACGGACCCGGGCAAGCGGCCGATCGAGACGGTGCAGTTCCTCGATTTCGGCTTCCGTGAGGGGTTCGCCGTTGAGCATCGCGATCCAGCGCATCTCGGACTGGCGGGCCAACGCTCCGGTGCCGATGAACTGTTCGCTGCCATCGTCGCCGAGGCCGGGGTCGAGCCCGTCGAACAGCACGTCGAAGTCGTCGTCATTGGCGATGTCGCGCTCGAGGACCGGCGCGATCAGCGGTACGAGTTCGATGGGGGCCGCGACGTCGTCGGGCCATTCGACGGAGATGGAGACCGACGCGAGGTCGCCCGACGCAGGGCCCAGCAGACTGGCGAGATCGTCGTCGGTGAGATCCATTCGGCCCGGAATCGAGCGGTCGAGCAAGCGGCCTGCAGCGGGCCACACCTGGCGCGCGGCGTGGAGCGTACGAAGGGCGCTGAGCTCGGGGTCGGACCGAAAGTGGGGGTCGGCGTGGGTGTGTTGCCACAGTGACTCGAGGGTGGCTCGGGTGCTCGGATCGTCCGCCGGGTGCAGCCAAACCTGGGCGCTGAAGGCGCCGTCGTCGACCGGCGCCTCGATTTGAAGCGCGGTGCGGACGTTGCTGCGAGGGGTATCGGACTTGAGGAGCCACTCGCGCACGTCTTGGGCCAAGGCGCCACCGTCGGCGTCCTGATCGGTCGCGGTGCTCGGGGTGAAGGGCGCGTCGCTACCGAAGGCCACGTCCTCGACAACGACGCTGGCGGCTGAGGTGCGGACGAACGTGTCGGCGATTGCGTTGCTGAACTCGGTCACTGCGGCGTCCGGGGACAACACCATCGACTCGGATTCGTCGATCGGCGAACAATGCGCCGTTGGTGGGAGTGCCGCACAGAGCTGCTCGCGTCGCACGACGTCGGCCGGATCGAGGGGGCCGACCTGCCAGCTCGCCACGCCCGACGCGGACGCCGTGGGTCGGATGCGACCGCGACTGATGAGATCGATGGTGAGTTTGGCAGCCAGCGACCAGGCCCGGACCGAGTCGGTGACATTGGTTCGTCCCTCGAGGGTGACGAGTTCGTCGATGACCTCGCGGATCGGTACGACGTTGACATCCACCTCGCGAAGTTCGCCGTCGAGGAACAGCTTCTTGACCGCGCGGTGTGCTCGCGAGCGCTCCGGGAGCGCTTGAGCGGGCCAGACAGCGAGCGAGCTTGTTCTCGGGGGGTCGGAGGTGAGCAGGGTCACCTGCATGTCGGGCGCGAAAAACATGATCCCCCCAACGCTATCGGTCTGCGCGCTCAGAATGCCCGGACGAAGCCAACAATGCCTAGGGCGAGCCGCAACCCAACGTCAGAGGCACGCCTCGACTGCGGCATTGAGCGCAATCGTGCGCGGGTCGCCGGCGAGGCCGCCACCCATCTGATTCATCACGTACCCGTAGGCGATGCCGAGTTCGGGGTTCGCAAAGCCCAGCGACCCGCCCGCTCCTGCGTGTCCGAACGAACCGTCTTGGATCAGAGGGGTGAGTTCGCTGTGCAGCATGTAGCCACATCCGAAGCGCGACTCGACGACGAGTGAAAGGTCGGGGCCATTGACGACCTCGGATCTGGCGTCGTCGATCGTGGCACTGTTGAGCAGCCGAACGCCGTCCACCTCGCCGATCGTCGCCGCATACATGCGGGCCAGCGAGGCGGCGTTGGTGATGCCGTTGGCGGCTGGCATCTCGGTTGCATGGACGGCGCGGGTGTTGAAGCTGTTGCCGCCCGCGGCGGCAACCGCCAGCGCTCCGTCCATCGTCAGGGCGCGATAGCCGAAGGTTCCGGGGCCCATGATTGCGAGCATGGCCTGGATCTCTTCCATGGTCGTTGGCGGAGGTGCGGACGCAAGGGGTGCGACACGGGATTCGTGCTCCTCAGGAAGCCCGATCCAGAAGTCGAGGCCCAACGGCGTGGCGATCTCATCGGAGAAGTACGAGCCGAGCGTGCGGCCGTCGACCCGGCGTACCAGTTCTCCGGCCAACCAGCCGAAGGTGAGCGCGTGGTATCCGTGCCCGGTGCCCGGTTCCCACAGCGGCTCCTGCGCGGCCAGGGCGGTGACCACGGGCTCGACGGCGAGCAGTTGATCGAACGTGAGCTCGACGTCGACGGCGACGAGGCCGCCTTGGTGACTGAGAAGTTGGCGGACGGTGAGGTCGCCCTTCCCGCCGGCGGCGAACTCGGGCCAGTGGGACGCGACCGTGTCGTCGTAGCTGAGCTTTCCCGCTTCGACGAGGTGGGCGACACAGGTCGCCGCGGCCCCCTTCGTCGTCGAGAAGACCAGCTGCAGACTTTGGCTGTCGTACGCCCGCCCGGTTTCGGGATCGGCGACCCCGCCCCAGATGTCGACCCGCTTGTGGCCGTCGACGTACAGGCAAAACGCCGCGCCGAGCTCGCCGTGCTCGGCGAAGTTGTGCTCGAACGCTTCGGCGATTGCGCCAAATCCTTCGTCGACTTCGCCATTGATCGTGGTCATCGGTTCCCCCTGCTGGGTCGCTGCTCGTGGTGGCTGCGGTATCGCGCCTGGGGAAGCATGGCAGTTCTCCGCGGCGGGTGGCGAACCTCGGCGCCGGAG
>RCMY010001647.1_pt1 | contig 21020 bp, 16 predicted proteins | sample 2041341 | NCBI WGS metagenome assembly RCMY01 (sample SAMN09708234, study PRJNA481090) | Marine sediment metagenome, whole genome shotgun sequencing project.
CCATATGCAGAAGCCGTTTAAACCGCGTGCGTGGCTGCGCCACACACCCTACACATGATGCTAAATTTCTTATTTTTGTATAAGTTTTTTATTCATTCCACTATAGATGCCGTATGAAAAACCGAGAGGCCGTCTGAAACTTTTTCAGACGGCCTCTCGGTTATATGCAGATCATTACGGCATGCGGTGTGCTGTGCACCCTATGATTTTAGCCGAAGATGCGTTTACAGGCCGGAAAGGCGGGCGGTGTCGTGCGCAATCATCAATTCTTCGTTGGTGGGAATCACCACGGCGCAAACGGGGCTGCCCTCGACGCTGATGATGCCGGCATTGCCGAAGCGGGCGGCTTCATTGGCTTTGGCATCTTCTTTCAAGCCCAAAAAGCCCAAATAGCCCATCACTTTGCTGCGGATTAAATTGGAATTTTCACCGATGCCGCCGGTAAACACCAAGGCATCGATGCCGCCGGAGGCCACGCTCATGCTGGCCACATATTTGGCCAGGCGGTAGGCAAAAATTTCCAGCGCGAGCTTGGCGCCTTCGTGGCCTTTGGCGGCTTCTTCTTCAATGGTGCGGCAATCGTTGGACAATTCGGAAATGCCCAACAGGCCGGATTTTTTGTTGAGCAAATCGGTGATTTGGGTGATGTTCATATTGGCGTTTTGCGCCAAAAATGAAAACACGCTCGGGTCGATGTCGCCGCTGCGGGTGCCCATCACCAAGCCTTCCAGCGGGGTGAGGCCCATGCTGGTGTCTTGGCACTGGCCATTGGCCACGGCGGCAATGGAGGCGCCGTTGCCCAAGTGGGCAATCACCATGCGCAGATCTTTTTTGTCTTTGCCGAGGAAGCGGGCGGTTTCATCGGCCACAAAACGGTAGCTCGTGCCATGTGCACCGTAGCGGCGCAGGCCGTATTTGCGGTAGAGCTCGCGCGGAATGGCATAGGTGTAGGCATGCTCGGGCATGGTTTGGTGGAATGCGGTGTCGAACACGGCCACGTTGGGCAGGCTGCCAAACACTTTCATGGCCGCGCGGATGCCCAAAAGGTGGGCGGGATTGTGCAAGGGCGCTAAGGTGATGCATTTTTCGATGCCGGCAATCACGTCGTTATCAATCAGCACCGATTCGCTATAAAGCTCGCCGCCGCTCACCACGCGGTGGCCGATGGCGGCGATGCGGTCACGCAGGCCGTGGGCTTCGAGCTCGTGCAAAAGCGCTTCTACTGCGCCGGTGTGGTTGGGGTTGTCTTTCAGATCGACGGTGTGTTTTTCACCGTTGATTTTAAACGTGATAAAGGCATCGGGCAGAATCAGCTTGTCGCCCAGGCAGCTGAGCAACACTTCGCCGGTGTCGTTATCCAGCACGGCACCCTTCATGGATGAGCTGCCACAGTTTAAGACCAAAATAAGTTTGTTTGACATACGGGCTCCTAAAGTTTTCAGACGGCCTTAAACGCTATTCGGAAAAGGCATGAAAAAGAATGGCTAATATTTTAGCAAAAATTACCGCTGCGCGTGCGCATTGGCTGAAATTAAACTACATATCTTGATGCGCATCAGTTATTCAGCCTGCGCAAACGGCTTGGCTCAGAAAAAGGTGTGCGCACCGGTGAAGCGCTGGGAAAAATAGGGGTTGCTGAGTTTTTCGGTGCGGATGGTGCCGCGGCTCGAGGGCGCATGGATAAATTCGCCGTTGCCGATATAAAGGCCCACATGCGAATATTTGCTGCTGCCGCTGGTGTTGAAAAACACCAAATCGCCGGTTTGCAAGCGGGCGGGCGCAATGCTGCGCGAGGCGGCGGCCATATCGCGGGCGGTGCGCGGCAGGCTCACGCCCAGCGCGTTTTGATACACATACTGAATCATGCCGCTGCAATCAAAGCCGGTAGCGCTGCTGCTGCCGCCGTATTTATAAGGTGTGCCGACCAGGCTCATGCTGTGCAGCATCAATTCTTGCGCGCCTTGTTCTTGCTTGATGTGGCTGATGCGCACTTGGCCGGTTTTTTTGGCCTGCACCGAAGGCTTGGCTTTGGGCGCACTTTTGCTGCTGCAACCGGCCGCAAGGCCAAGCGCGGCGGCGATAATAAAGAGTGAAAATAATGGTTTCATTAGCAAAGCTTTCTGTTTCAGACGGCCTGACAATAAAAGTTTAGGAGGCTCTGAAAAACGCTGGTGTATGGATTTTGCCGACATTTTTATACTAGGCAAGGCGTTTTTTTTTGAGGCTATAGGGGTTCTATTTCCTCGAAATCCCAACGCAGCATTGCGTAAAAAGGGCGGTAAAAGCCGTCATTATGAGTTATTCAGAGCCTCCTTAATATAAAAGAATCAAGGCCGTCTGAAAAGACGGCCGGCTTTATAAAAGCCCTTCAATCGGCAACACCGACAATAATTTCACCGTGAGCCGCTTCCAAAAGCCGGCTTCCGGCTCTTTTTGATGGGTTTCGCCACTTTGCGGATCTTGCCATTGCAGCTTTTGCTGTTGGTTGAGGGTGACTTGATAGGCGTGCTGCGGCGTGGCTTCAACCAGGCTGCGCTGAATTTCGCCGGCGATTTCGGGGCTGTCGATCAACACGCCCATTTCGGTGTTGAGCCGGGCGGAGCGCGGGTCGAGATTAAACGAGCCCACAAACACGCGCGCGCGGTCGACCACAAAAGTTTTGGCGTGCAGGCTGGTGGACGAGCTGCCGGTGAGGCCGCGGTCGCGCCCTTTCGGCACAGCGCTGCCGGGCTTGAGCTCATAAAGCGTGATGCCCGCCTGCAAAAGCGGCTTGCGGTATTTGCTGTAGCCCGAATGCACGGCGGCCACATCGGTGGCTTGCAGCGAATTGGTGAGCACGGTTACTTTTATCCCTTGCTGCGCCATATCGGCCAAGGCTTCGGTGCCGCTTTGGGTGGGCACGAAATAGGGCGACACCAAATAAATTTCCTGCTCCGGCATCAGCGCTTGAGACAATTTTGCGCCGATGGCGGGCTTGTGGCGATCGCGGTCGAGCCCTTTGGCCGGGTCGTCGCTGATCAGGCGGGTGTGGGCGGGCTGCCAGGGCACGTTGTTGTTTTTAATCGCTTCGAGCAGGTGCGATTGCGCCAAATCTTGGTGATAGCGCTGCAACACCGCGCCGTTTTCGCGGCCGCCGGCATTAAGCTCGGCCATGCCTTTGACCACATCGGCCTTGGGAATCACGCGCTCCAGCGGATAAGCCGATTCGCTGGCCCAATAGCGGTCGAAATCTTGCGACACCTCGCCCACAATCTTGCCGGTGGCCAACACATCCATGTCGGCAAACACCGTGTCGCCCGCCACATTGAAATATTCGTCGCCGATATTGCGCCCGCCCACGATGGTGGCGCGGTTGTCGGCGGTGAGCGATTTATTGTGCATGCGCCGGTTGAGGCGGGGAAAATCAGTGAGATAGCCCAGCGCACGCCATTTTCTGTTCATAAAAGGGTTGAACAGGCGGATTTCGATATTGGCGTGATGATTGAGCGCGGCGAGGATATTGTCCATGCCGTTGGTGTTGTTGTCGTCGAGCAAAAGGCGCACGCGCACGCCGCGATCGGCGGCGCGATAAAGCATATTGAAAAGCAGATTGCCCGACACATCGTTGTGCCAGATATAGTATTGAATATCGAGCGCGTGATCGGCCGATTCAATCAGCGTGGCGCGTGCCACAAAAGCATCGTGCGCATCATCGAGCAGATAAATGCCGGAATTTTGCCGCTCGGCCTCGGCCGGGCGCAGAGCAGATTCCAGCCGCGGCGTGGCAGCGGCATCCACATAATGGCTCACGCTGCGCCCATCCAGCGCAGGCAGGCTCTGGCAGGCGGAAAGTAAACATAAAGGCAGCAAAAGGGTGGTGTGTTTATTCATGAATCAATCGGCAGGTTTCAGACGGCCTGTGTGAAACCGTGCACGCTAAATGGATGATTCGGCGATTGTAATCAATGTGGGCAGGAGAAACAATAAGGCCGTCTGAAAGGGCGGGCTTTCAGACGGCCTGTGAAGGTCTGCTCACAATTTATCCGCGAATAAGCTTTTGAGGGTAAAAGCGTGCTTGCAAGGTGAAAAGCTTTTTTGCAAAAGCATCAGGCCGTCTGAAAATGAGGCAGGTTTGCCCCAAGCTTTCAGACGGCCTGTCATTTATTGCGCATCATTCAACGTGAAACGCCTCAGCCTAAAAACAATTTATAGGCAGCATTATCGGTTTCATCTTCATAAACATAGCCGAGGTTGTCGAGAAAGGCGATAAAAGCGGCATCGTCTTGCGGCGGCACATCCACACCCACCAGCACGCGGCCGTAGTCGGCGCCGTGATTGCGGTAGTGGAAGAGGGTGATGTTCCAGCCGGTTTGCATATGGCTGAGGAAATTGGCCAGCGCGCCGGGGCGCTCGGGAAACTCAAAGCTCACCACGCGCTCGTTCGCCACTTTGTGGGTGCGCCCGCCCACCATGTAGCGGATGTGGATTTTGGCGATTTCATCGTTGGTGAGATCGGTATTGGGCAGGCCGGCGGCGCCCAGCTCGGCGCTGATTTTGGCCAAATCCTGCGTGCCGGCGGTTTGGATGCCCACGAAAATATGCGCCACTTTGTCGTCGCCGTAGCGGTAGTTGAATTCGGTGATGTTGCGGCTGCCCAACACGTTGATAAATTTCAAAAAGCTGCCGGGTTTTTCGGGAATCGACACGGCGAAAATGCCTTCGTTACCTTCGCCCAATTCGCTGCGCTCGGAAACGTGGCGCAGGCGGTGGAAATTCATGTTGGCGCCGCTGGTAACGGCAATCAGGGTTTGGCCTTGCGCCCGATTGCGGGCGATATAGGTTTTGAGGCCGGCCAGCGCCAATGCGCCGGCGGGCTCGGTGATGCTGCGGGTGTCGTCGTAGATATCTTTGATGGCGCTGCAAATGGCATCGGTGTCGACGGTGATGATGTCGTCGAGCAGGTCGCGGCAGATGCGGAAGGTTTCTTCGCCCACGAGTTTCACGGCGGTGCCGTCTGAAAACAGGCCCACGTCTTTCAATTCCACCCGCTCGCCCTTGGCAATAGAGAGCTTCATGTCGCAAGAATCGTTGGTTTGCACGCCGATTACTTTGATTTCGGGGCGCACCTGCTTGATAAACGCGGCCACGCCCGCGGCCAAGCCACCACCGCCGATGGGCACAAACACGGCATCAATCGCGCCGGGGTTTTGGCGGATGATTTCCAGCGCTACTGTGCCCTGGCCGGCAATCACATCGGGGTCGTCAAACGGCGGAATATAGGTGAGGCCGCTTTTTTCTACCAGCTCCATAACATGATCATAAGCATCGTTATACGACACGCCTTTGAGCACCACTTCGCCGCCGAAATTTTTCACCGCATCGATTTTGATTTGCGGCGTGGTTTCGGGCATCACAATGGTGGCGCGACAGCCGAGCTTGCGCGCCGACAAAGCCACGCCTTGGGCATGGTTGCCCGCGCTGGCAGCAATCACGCCTTTTTCAAGCGCCTCTTGCGGCAGCTTGGCCATTTTGTTGTAGGCACCGCGGATTTTAAAGGAAAACACCGGCTGCAAATCTTCGCGCTTGAGCAACACATGGTTGCCGGCGCGCTGCGAAAGGCTGCGGGCGGTGTCGAGCGGGGTTTCAACGGCCACATCGTAAACCGATGCGGTGAGAATGCGGGTGAGATAGTGTGCGTAGGGCTTGGTATTCATGGTGTTTTTAAGAAGATGCCGCAAGTTAAGCAAAGGTAAAACCATACGCTGCAGGCCGTCTGAAGGCAAGAAAAATGTTAGCAACAGTAATGATTAACGGTATAATGCCGCCTGAAATGCGCTTATTGATGCGATTTGCGAAGATAAGCGGCAGATAAACAAGATTATCGTCAGGCCGTCTGAAACGGGCGGCCTGATTTTTTGCCATTTGAAAATAAAGTTTACCCGAAATGATGAAAAAAACGCTGCTCGGCCTGTTTGTGGCCGCCCTGTTCAGCGGCCATGTGGCCGCTGCCGATCCCGCTGCTTCAGCCGCTTCTGTGCCGCAGGCCGCTGCTTCTGCACCTGCCGCACCTGCTTCACCGGCAAGCGCGGCCGCTGCATTGCCGCAAGCGCCGCAAATTGCCGCCACGGCTTTTGTGGTAAAAGATCTGCAAAGCGGCCAAGTGTTGGCCGGCAAAGATTTGAATGCGCCGGTGGAGCCGGCTTCGCTCACCAAGCTGATGACGGCTTATCTCACCTTCAAAGCGCTCGACAACGGCACGCTCAAGCCCGACCAAATGCTCACTGTGTCGGAAAAAGGCTGGAAAGCCGAGGGCTCGCGCATGTTTTTGGAGCCGCGCAAGCCGGCCAGCGTAAGCGATTTGATTAAAGGCCTGATTGTGCAATCGGGCAACGATGCGGCCATCACCTTGGCCGAAGCCATCGGCGGCAGCGAAGAGGGCTTTGCCGATATGATGAATGCCGAAGCCAAGCGCTTGGGCATGAGCGGCACGCATTTTCTCAACAGCACCGGCCTGCCGGGCGAAAACCACCTCACCACCGTGAACGATTTGGTGATTCTGGCCGGCGCAATCATCAATGATTTCCCCAAATATTATCCGATTTATTCGATTAAATCGTTTAAATACAATAATATCGAGCAACCTAACCGCAACTTGCTGCTTTATCGCGACGCCAGCGTCGACGGCTTGAAAACCGGCCACACCAGCAGCGCGGGCTACAATTTGGTGGCTTCCAGCAAGCGCAACGGCCGCCGCGTGGTGTCGGTGGTGGTGGGCACGGAGAGCGCCGAAGCGCGCGCTGCCGAGAGCAGCAAGCTGCTCAACTGGGCACTGCAATCGTTTGACACGCCCAAGCTTTACGATGCCGGCCAAACCATTTCACAAGTGAAAGTGTATAAAGGCGCGGCCAACGCGGTGAACGTGGGCTTTTTAGAAGCCGCCTACATTACCATTCCGCACGGCAGCGGCGGCAACATCAAGCCTGTGCTGGAAACCGTGCAACCGGTGGTGGCACCGATTCAGAAAGGCCAAGTTCTGGGCACACTCAAAGTGATGAGCGAGGGTCAAGTGCTGGCCGAGAAAAACGTGGTAGCGCTCAATGCGGTGGAAGAAGCCGGCTGGTTCGGCCGCATGTATGACGGCATTGTGTTGTGGTTTAAAAATCTGTTTGCCGATAATTAACCACACCGGTTTTGACCATCTAAGCCGTTTCTTTTCAGAAGCGGCTTTTTATATGCATTCAAACCCTTGCCGATATTGCCGCAAAAGCGTTTGCATTATCGGCAGGCTTGGTATAAATTTATAGAGCTTCGTTTTTTGTTTGAATATGAATCTTAATGCCGTCTGAAAACTGTAAGACGGCATTAAACATTTATTATAGAAACAAACCGCGGCGCACAACGATAAAATACACAGCAACCGATAAGAGAGATTGAAATGAAACGCGATTTGAGCAAAATGACCTGCATCGAAGACTTGCGCCGCGTGGCGCAGCGCAAAGTGCCGCGCATGTTTTACGATTATGCCGATTCAGGCTCGTGGACAGAAAGCACTTATCGCGCCAACAGCAGCGATTTTCAAGACATCAAATTCCGCCAGCGCGTGTTGGTCGATATGGAAGGCCGCAGCCTGGCCACCAAAATGATCGGCGAAGAAGTAAAAATGCCGCTGGCCATCGCGCCCACCGGCTTCACCGGCATGCAGCATGCCGACGGCGAGATTTTAGCCGCGCGCGCCGCCGAAAAATTCGGCGTGCCTTTTTCGCTTTCCACCATGTCGATTTGCTCGATTGAAGATGTGGCCGAAAACACCAGTGCGCCGTTTTGGTTTCAGCTTTATGTGATGCGCGACCGCGAATTTATGGAAAACCTTATCAAGCGCGCGCAAGCGGCCAAATGCTCGGCGCTGATTCTCACCGCTGATTTGCAGGTGCTCGGCCAGCGCAACAAAGACATCAAAAACGGCCTCTCCGCACCGCCCAAACCCACCATCGCCAATATGATCAATCTGGCCACCAAGCCCGAATGGTGCATGAAAATGCTCAACACCGAGCGGCGCACCTTTCGCAATATTGTCGGCCATGCCAAAAATGTGGGCGATTTATCGTCGCTCTCATCTTGGACCGCCGAACAATTCGACCCGCGCCTGAGCTGGGACGATGTGGCCCGCATCAAAGATATGTGGGGCGGCAAGCTGATTATCAAAGGCATTATGGAGCCGGAAGATGCTGAATTGGCGGTAAAAAGCGGCGCCGATGCGCTGATTGTTTCCAACCACGGCGGCCGCCAACTCGATGGTGCGCCTTCCACCATTAAAGCCTTGCCCGATGTGGTGAGCGCTGTGGGCAGCGATATCGAAGTGTGGCTCGACAGCGGTATCCGTAGCGGCCAAGATATTCTGAAAGCCTGGGCACTGGGCGCACGCGGCACCATGATCGGCCGCGCTTTCCTCTATGGCCTGGGTGCTTACGGCGAAGAAGGTGTCACCCGCGCGCTGGAAATTCTGTATAAAGAAATGGATATTTCGATGGCTTTCACCGGGCATCGCGATATTCACAATGTCACCGAAGATATTTTGGTTAAAGGCACTTATTAATCGCTTGATAAGCTGCATTTAAATGCAGATAAACAGGCCGTCTGAAAGCGTTTCAGACGGCCTGTTTATCTGCATCACACCGGTTTAAAAGCGCCGCCGCAGCTGGCAGGCCTGCATAATGTTGACCGCCAATTCTTCCACCGATTTATCCGTGGTGTTGGTAAACGGAATGCCGTGTTGGCGGAACATCGCCTGTGCATCGGCCACTTCGCGCCGGCAGGTGTTGAGCTGCGAATAAGTGGAATCGGGGCGGCGTTCGTGGCGGATGGCTTGCAGGCGCTCGGGCAAAATGGTGAGGCCGAAGAGCTTGTTTTTATAGGCTTTAACCATGCGCGGCAAATCGGTGCTTTCCAAATCATCGGGAGTGAGCGGGTAGTTGGCGGCACGTATGCCGTATTGTAGCGCCAAATAAAGGCAGGTGGGCGTTTTGCCCGAGCGCGATACGCCCATTAAAATCACATCGGCATCTTTTAAATCTTTGCCGCTGATGCCGTCGTCGTGGTTGAGCGAAAAATTCACCGCTTCCATGCGCGCATCGTAGCGCTCGGTGTCAGTGATACCGTGGTTGCGGCCCACGGCATGGCGGGCAGCCACGCCGAGCTCGCATTCGATTTTGCCCAGAAAAGCATCAAAAAAGCTCAAGTGCAGGCCGGAGCTGAGCTTGATGATTTCGCGTATCTGATTATCAATGATGCTGCTGAACACCAGCGGACGCAGGCCGCTTTGCTCGGCGGCGCTGTTGATAATCTGCACCATGGCATGGGCTTTTTCGGGCGTGTCGACAAAAGGATAGGTGGTGCGCTTGAAATTAATGCCTTCAAACTGATCAAGCAGGGCTTCACCCATGCTCTCTGAGGTAAGGCCGGTGCGGTCGGAAATAAAAAAAGCGGGGCGGCGTGCCATAAAGTGAGCTCACATTTCTCTGAATAATCGTCATAATTTTCGGCAGTAAGGCGGCTGTGTTTCAGACGGCCTCAGCACTTATCATCATATCAAGCCCTATCCGTTGAATAAAGCCCTATCGCAAAAACTACACACCACTACAAATAAAAATAAATAAATTGAAATACCCATTTTTTGTGTAAATTTTAAAAATTATTGGCATAAAATGCCATAAATAAAACATTAAATGCCGTCTGAAAAATCATTAATGAGTTCTGAAAGCCCTGATTAACAACGATTAACAAAAAATCAGCGCTATGGAATTATCTGTTTCATTTCACTACAAATGCGGCTTCCCGCAATTTTCAAGACTGCGCGGCCTTTTAGCAACGCGATAAAACACATGACAGCTCAAGCCGCTGTGGTTAGAATAGCGGCGGAGATTCATTTCTTTTTTAACTGACTTTAAGCTTGGATTAAAAATGGCTGCAAATTACGTGATTTGGTTTGAAAACCTGCGCATGACCGATGTGGAAAGCGTGGGCGGTAAAAACGCCTCTTTGGGCGAGATGATCAGTCAGCTGACTGAAAAAGGCGTGCGCGTGCCCGGCGGCTTTGCCACCACCGCAGAAGCCTATCGCGCCTTTTTGGCACACAACGGCCTGGCCGAACGTATTTCCGCAGCGCTGGCCGCTTTGGATGTGGAAGATGTTATCGAGTTGGCACGCGTGGGCAAAGAAATCCGCCAATGGATTTTAGACACCCCGTTCCCCGAGCAGCTCGATGCCGACATCAAAACCGCATGGGATAAAATGGTGGCCGATGCGGGCAGCGAAAACATCGCCGTGGCTGTGCGCTCTTCAGCCACCGCCGAAGATCTGCCCGATGCATCTTTTGCCGGCCAGCAAGAAACCTTCCTTAATATCAATGGCTTGGAAAATGTTAAAGAGGCGATGAAGCATGTGTTTGCCTCGCTTTATAACGACCGCGCCATTTCCTACCGCGTGCACAAAGGCTTTGCCCACGATGTGGTGGCTTTGTCGGCTGGTGTGCAGCGCATGGTGCGCTCCGACAGCGGCGCGGCCGGCGTGATGTTTTCCATCGACACCGAAAGCGGTTTCGACCAAGTGGTGTTTGTCACCTCTTCATACGGCTTGGGTGAAACCGTGGTGCAAGGCGCAGTCAACCCGGATGAATTCTATGTGCACAAGCCCACTTTGAAAGCCGGCAAACCGGCGATTTTACGCAAAACCATGGGCTCCAAGCTGATTAAAATGACCTTCACCGACCAAGCGCAAGCGGGTAAATCTGTGCAAGTGGTGGATGTGGACGAGGCGGCGCGCAAGCAATTTTCTATCAGCGATGCCGAAGTGGCCGAGTTGGCGCAATATGCGTTGATTATCGAGCAGCATTACGGCCGCCCGATGGACATCGAATGGGGGCGCGACGGCACCGACGGCAAGCTCTACATCCTGCAGGCGCGCCCGGAAACCGTGAAATCGCAAGAAGAGGGTGGTCGCAGCCTGCGCCGCTATGCGATCAACGGCGAGAAAAAAGTGTTGTGCGAAGGTCGCGCCATCGGCCAAAAAGTCGGCCAAGGCAAAGTGCGCCTGGTGAAAGACGCCTCGGAAATGGACACCGTAAAAGCGGGCGATATTTTGGTTACCGACATGACCGACCCCGATTGGGAGCCGGTGATGAAGCGCGCTTCGGCAATTGTGACCAACCGCGGCGGCCGCACCTGCCACGCCGCCATTATTGCGCGCGAGCTGGGCATTCCGGCCGTGGTGGGCTGCGGCGATGCCACCAGCGTGCTTTCCGAGGGACAGGAAGTTACCGTGTCGTGCGCCGAAGGCGACACCGGCTTGATTTACGCAGGCTTGCTGGATGTGGAAGTTACCGATGTGGCTTTGGATAAAATGCCCAAATCGCCGGTGAAAATCATGATGAACGTGGGCAACCCGGAGCTGGCTTTCTCGTTTGCCGGCCTGCCCAGCGAAGGCATCGGCTTGGCGCGCATGGAATTCATCATCAACCGCCAAATCGGCATCCACCCCAAAGCCTTGATTGAATTCGACAAACAAGACGCCGATTTGCAAGCTGAAATCAACGAACGCATTACCGGCTATGCTTCTCCGGTGGCTTTTTATGTCGACAAAATCGCCGAGGGCGTGGCCACGTTGGCCGCATCGGTGTATCCGCGCAAAGCCATTGTGCGCATGTCTGATTTCAAATCCAACGAATACGCCAATCTGCTCGGCGGCAATATTTACGAGCCGCACGAAGAAAACCCGATGCTGGGTTTCCGCGGTGCGGCGCGTTATGTGTCCGATGATTTCAAAGATTGCTTTGCGCTCGAATGCGAAGCGCTCAAACGCGTGCGCGACGATATGGGGCTCACCAACGTTGAGATTATGGTGCCGTTTGTGCGCACCCTGAGCGAAGCCGAGCAAGTGATTAAAGCGCTTAAAGCCAACGGTCTCGAGCGCGGCAAAAACGGCCTGCGCCTGATTATGATGTGCGAAGTGCCGAGCAATGCTTTGTTGGCCGAGCAATTTCTGCAATATTTCGACGGTTTCTCCATCGGTTCCAACGACATGACCCAGCTCACTTTGGGTGTGGATCGCGATAGCGGCGGCCCGATTGCCAGCACGTTTGACGAGCGCAATCCGGCGGTGAAAGTAATGCTGCACTTGGCGATTTCCGCTTGCCGCAAGCACAATAAATATGTCGGCATTTGCGGCCAAGGCCCGTCGGATCATCCTGATTTTGCCAAATGGTTGGTGGAAGAGGGCATCGATACCGTGTCGCTCAATCCCGACACCGTGATTGAAACTTGGCTGTATCTGGCTAAAGAGTTGAATCAATAATCAGGCCGTCTGAAAGGCTTGCAGAAACCGCTGTGGCACTTGCCCGGCGGTTTTTTTGATTGCTCGAAAAAACAGATAATACTGAATCTAAAATGTTACTGCGCCTTGCCTTATTATTGTGCGATCTGCTTTATGTCACTTTATTTTTCATTTCGCGATAGATTGCTAAACAGCCGTCTGAAGCTTTTCAGACGGCTTTTCACATTATTGCTTTTACGGTTTGTCTGAACAGCCACAAGCTTAAATGTAATTTACCTACAAGAAAATGAGCTAAATCAAAATCGCGGTTTGAAAACCATTTACAATATGCGCCATCGAAAAACCTCACACACAGGCAAACAAAAAATGAGCGCTTTATATCCACATGAGATTTTGCAGGCCACCATTGTAAAAGGCGAGGCCAAAGCGGCATGCAGCACGCTTTCTTTGAGCATTTTGGGCTTTCTCGGCGGCGCGTTTATCTCGTTGGGCTATCTGGCCTATATCCATGTGGTCGGCGGCATGCCGCACGAATGGAGCGGCTTGGCCGTGTTGATGGGCGCAGCGGTGTTTCCTATCGGCCTGATCTGCATCTTAATCGGCGGCGCTGAACTGATTACCGGCAATATGATGGTGTTGCCCGCTGCATGGCTGGCAAAGAAAATCTCATTGGCCGCGCTCGGGCGCAATTGGCTGATTGTAACCCTGGCCAATCTGCTCGGCGCTTTTTTCGTGGCCTGGTTTTTCGGCCATTATGTCGGCCTGACCGAAGGAGAATTTCTGCACAAAACCATAGCGGTGGCCGAGAGCAAAGTGTCTGCCGATTTCGGCCGGGCGCTGGTTTCGGGCATAGGCTGCAACTGGATGGTGTGCATGGGCGTGTGGTTGTGCTACGGCACGCAGTCGATGTCGGGCAAAATATTAGGCATTTGGTTTCCGATTATGATTTTTGTGCTCATCGGCTTCCAACACGTAGTGGCCAATATGTTTGTGATTCCGGCAGCGATTTGGGGCGGGGCGGATATCAGCTGGACGCAATTCGGCTGGAATATGCTGTCGGTTTATATCGGCAATGTTATCGGCGGCGCGGTGTTTGTCGGCGCGGTGTATTGGTATTCATACCGCAACCAGCTCAGCAGCAAAAGCGCACATTAAAATAGAAAAACCAAAGGCCGTCTGAAAACTTTTCAGACGGCCTTTGGTTTTTTGAAGCACATACTCAACCGCGCAGCGCCGACACCGTGGCCATGCCCAACACCGTCAGCAGCAGTGAGCCAAACAAATGCAAAGCCGATGTGGCCACCGCCGCGCCCCAGCGCTGCGCCTGCAACATGCCGACCACCTCAAGCGAAAAGCCGGAAAACGTGGTCAAGCTGCCGAGAAAACCGGTAACCAGCAGCAAGCGCCAATGCGGCGGGAAAGCCGGCCAAAATTCAATCATCGCAGCGGCCACGCCGATAATATAAGCGCCGATCCAGTTGGCCATTAAAGTGCCGAGCGAGAGCCAGGCCGCATGAGAAGTGAGCCACAAGCCCAAAGCCCAGCGCATCAACGCACCAAAAGCTGCGCCGATCACAATCACAACCACATTGGCAAACATGGTTTCCGTTCCTTTAAATCAAGATTTCCAGATTTGATGACGCGGCTGCAAATAATGCGCGTCATCATAAGTGGCCAAAAGCTGCGGTGCCAGCGCCACAAAAATGGCCGCAAACAAGCCGCTTAAAAAAGCCTCGCCCCAAGAGAGCAGAAAAAACACCGGAAAGGCCGAATGCCACAACACCTCAGCCGGATACACCGAAGCTGCTTGCAGCAAGCCCGATAATAACGCACCCGTTGCCAGCATGCCCGCTGCCGCAGCCAGAAACCCATTTACAAAAATATAGATAAAAATATTCGGCGGCAGTTTGCGGCCAACGCAGCGGATAAGCACATTTATTATGATAGCCGGCAGCAATAAAACCAATGCATTCAAGCTGATAATATTCAGATTGCTCGAGCCGTGCAAAAGCCAAGTGTAGGGCAGCAGCATCAACGTGCCCAGCCATAAAGCAGCGGGCGCGCCCAGCATCAAGGTAATCAGGCTGATGCCGAGCAAATGATAAGTCAGGCCGGCGAGCTGGCCGCTGCTCAATTCGGCATGCAGCCCCCATAAAACCGCCAGCAAAAGCGCAGCGGCCGCCGCAGCCGCACCATGGCTGCGCAAAGCGCGCCAAGCAGGCTTTGCACAGCCGGCGAGCAAGGCCAGCAACACCACATGCGCGACCAGCGCCAGCGGCAAAGGAAACCAAGCGGCAAGAAAATTCATGTCGGCATTCCGGTGCAAACAAAAGGATAAAGCAGGCCGTCTGAACGCCTTTCAGACGGCCTGAAGCTTGATGATTATACGCGAATCCGTCCATAGGGCAGGGTGCAGATTCCGAAAAACACAGCTGATGGTGAAATCAGTTTGGTTTACCGGCAAAACACGTTAAAATAACACATTTGCCGAAACCGACTCAGGGTTGCCTTATTTATGTTGTGGACGTTGTTATTGATTTTGCTGCTGGCCGCGATTGCCGCAGTGCTGTGGATGCGCCGGCAGCAGGAGCGCGAATGGCTGCGCGAGCTCACTTATCTGAGCCGCCACGAAACCCAGCCGGCCTTCAGCCCTGAAGACATGGCCGCCAAACCGCCCAAAGCTTTGCGCGGCGTTGATCCCAATCTGCAAAACACCCGCCAAAGCCACAAAGCAGCCGAAGAAGCGCGCGCCGTATACGATAAAACCGTTGCTAAGCTGCGCGAATTGTCTCCCAAACACAGCCGCAAGCTCGATGCCACTTCCGGCAAAAACACCTTACAACCCAACGACAATCTCGATGATTTGCCGATTTTTGCCGCGCCCACACAAGACGCTTCGGCCGAGCTTCCGGCAGACATTGATGAAGTCGCTGATGAAGCACCCATCCGCGCCCTCAAAGCCGAACCCTTGCGTATTGGGCAAGCTGAGCCGGCAGCGCCTGATGGCGTACCGCCCGGCCACGATATTCCGATGTTTGGCGCGGTGATTGCGCCTACTGCGCCCGCCGCGAAGCCTCGCCCCAGCAGCGGCAAAGCCATTGCACCGGCGCCTTATCTGCAATTTGATGAAAGCGAATACCGCAGCGCCAAAGCCGTAGATGCCGAATTGCCGGTGATTACACTCGAAGAGGCCACCCGCGCCCTATATGAAACACCGTTGGCCGATTTGGCACAGCCGCAAAACACGCCCGCCCACCAAGCCGAGCTGCAAACGCACGCGCCGGCGCCTGATTTGGAAGTGGTGGATGTGAATTGGCAATTCAAGCCCGCGCTCGAAGCCGCCGGCGTGCAAGCACCCAAGCCGCCTGTGGAATTGAAAACCATCAGCCTCGACGACCCTGCGCTGATACGCACCCGCGCCCGCACTTTGGCAGAAGTGCAAAAAATCAGCCACCAAACCCCGAAAACCGAGCTGGCCGAATCGGTGCGCCAAGCCATGGGCGCGCCCGAAACCATAGGCGAAGAAGACATCCGCGCCAATCTGCTGCGCCAGCGTATGGCGCGCCGCCGCCAAGTTTCGGCGCAAGAGCCGCTGCAAACCGCGCAACCCAATGTGATTCCCGAGGGCGAAATATTGGCCAATCTGGCCAAAACCGATTCGCCGGTCAACCGCCGCATCCGCCGCGTCAACACCACTGTGCGCGAAAGCGTGATTCCAGAAGCCGCACGAGTGGAGCAAAGCCACGCCATCAAGCTGCAAGTGCCCAAGGCAGCTGCGCCGATTTCCACCCGCTTCACGCCTTATGCCGCTATGGCTGCGACAGCCGCGCCCACGGCTACCGTGGTCGAGCCGCCGCCTATGCCGGAAGTGGATATGATGCCACTTGATATACCCGAACCGCCCGTATTTAACGGCAGCGCTTATGATGAGCGTTATGATGCGTTCGACGCTTACCAGCCACCCGAGCCCGCTGCAAACGCACACATCAGCGATGCCCCGCGCTGGTCGATTACCGACCGCTTGATTAGCGAATCCGCACCGATTGAGCCTGCAATAAGCATTCAGACGGCCTCAGAAGAAGCTGTTTGGCTGCAAAACGGACAATCTGGCGCAATGCCGTCTGAAGCCGCATTCGAGCAATCGGCCAACCTTGTTATGCCGTCTGAAAGTATGACGCCGCCGCGCATAATAGAGCAGGGCGCAGGCACCCACCTGCCTTCGCTCGGCCTGCTTTTGCCGCCGCAATTCGACCCCAGCGCCACCCAAACCGAAGATGCGCTGCTGGAAAACAGCATCACGATTGAAGAGAAGCTGGCCGAATTCAAGGTTAAAGTCAAAGTGATGGATGCATACGCCGGCCCCGTAATTACCCGTTACGAAATCGAACCCGATGTCGGTGTGCGCGGCAATGCCGTGCTAAACCTTGAAAAAGACCTGGCCCGCTCGCTCGGCGTGGCTTCGATTCGCGTGGTGGAAACCATACCCGGCAAAACCTGTATGGGGCTGGAGCTGCCCAACCCCAAGCGCCAAATGATACGCTTGAGCGAAATCTTTGATGCGCCGGTGTTTCAAGATTCCAAATCCAAGCTCACGCTGGCGCTGGGGCAAGACATTACCGGTCAGCCTGTGGTTACCGATTTAGCCAAAGCCCCGCATCTTTTGGTGGCCGGCACCACCGGCTCGGGCAAATCGGTGGGCGTGAATGCCATGATTTTATCCATGCTCTTCAAAGCCACGCCCGAAGAAGTGCGCATGATTATGATCGACCCGAAAATGCTCGAATTAAGCATTTACGAAGGCATCCCGCACCTGCTCGCGCCCGTGGTGACCGATATGAAATTGGCCGCCAACGCGCTCAATTGGTGTGTAAACGAAATGGAAAAACGCTACCGCCTGCTCAGCCACATGGGCGTGCGCAACCTGGCCGGTTTCAACCAAAAAATAGCCGAAGCCGCCGCGCGCGGCGAAAAGCTCGCTAATCCGTTCAGCCTCACACCCGGCGATCCCGAGCCGCTGGAAAAGCTGCCTTTTATCGTGGTGGTGGTAGATGAGTTTGCCGACTTAATGATGACGGCCGGCAAAAAAATCGAGGAGCTGATTGCCCGGCTGGCCCAAAAAGCACGCGCCGCCGGCATTCACTTGATTTTGGCCACGCAGCGCCCCAGCGTAGACGTGATTACCGGGTTGATTAAAGCCAATATTCCCACCCGCATCGCGTTTCAAGTGTCCAGCAAAGTCGACAGCCGCACCATTCTCGACCAAATGGGCGCCGAAAACCTGCTCGGGCAGGGCGATATGCTGTTTCTGCCGCCCGGCATCGGCTATCCGCAACGCGTGCACGGCGCATTTGCTTCCGATGACGAAGTGCACGGCGTGGTGGAATATCTCAAGCAATTCGGCGAACCGGCTTATATTGACGACATTCTCACCGCCGGCGTAGGCAGCGATGATATATTCAGCAATGCCAACAACGGCCGCAACAACGATGGCGAGCTCGACCCGATGTATGATGATGCAGTAGCTTGCGTGGTGAAAACCCGCAAAGCCAGCATCTCATCAGTGCAGCGCCATTTGCGTATCGGCTATAACCGCGCCGCACGCCTGATTGATCAGATGGAAGCCGACGGCATCGTGTCCGCACCCGAAAGCAACGGCAACCGCACCGTGCTGGCACCGCCTGGCAATGAACATTTGGATTGATGGCTTGAGCAAGTGCCTAAATTATAGATTCTGATTTATGGCAGAAGGAAGACAGCTCTTTATCTATCTTGTTAAACCAAGGCCGTCTGAAGTTTTTTCAGACGGCCTTGGTTTAAGTGTATAAGAAAAAAGGAATAAATAAATGAGTGTAAATTACTTTAGCTACATGCACATTTGTCAGCACATAATTTCCATGTCAATAATTTAACATAATATGGATTATGCGAAATCAGAACCGCAGTAAAACCGTCAACTTGTCCTATGAATTTTCGCCATCAAGCAATCAAACTGCGATCACTTTTTTACAGCATTGATACATTATGGCCGCTTGCTTCACTGATAAATGATTCCGCGATGTTCAAGCCAGCCGTCTGCATGACGGCCTTTGGGGTCGTGATGGGTCCAGTGAATCACACCGCCTTGTGCCGTCCATTCGTATTCGCCATAAAAAGCAACGGTGTCGCCTTTTTTCAACTGGGGAATTCTGGGAGCCAAATCAATATTGTGCGCCACCAATAAGGTTTGGCCGCTGGAGAGCTTCAGAATAAAACGCTGATGACGCGAGCCTTTGTTATCGTCGGGCAAGGTTTTGCTGACCACGCCGCTGCCGCGGATTTGCACATTGCTTTGCCGGCCATCAAACGCTGCTTGCAATTTGGCATCGGCATCAACAGACGCGGCAGCATGGTTCGGCGCATCTGTGTTAACAGCCGTTTGCTGCTGCCAATGTTGGTAGCCTATTATGGCGCCTACCACTAAGGCAATCCAAATCCAGTTTTTCATCATTCCGAGCTATCTTGATTAAAGCTTGCTTATTGGCGGCGTTTGAATTTCAAATCGTATTTGATTTCCGACATCACCGCTTTTAAATTGTATTCGAGAATTTCATCAACCAGCGCCGGTGTTTGCTCATTGAGGTTTTGTTGCAGCTGATAAGTGAGCGCGGCCGCCTGCTTTTGCACGGCCACGCGCACCATGCCGTTTACTGCATCGGTCAGGTGCGGGCGCAGGCGCTTGCTCAGGCGCGCCATAAGTTCGCTTTCCGATAAACACATCACCGGTTGATGCGCGGCCACCTGCGGATCAAGCACTTGCACGATAACCGGCATGCCCTCTGAATCAGGCAATGCTTCATCTTCCGGCATATGTTGTGTCGGGTTTTGTGTTTGCGCAGGCTCAGCCACGCCTTGCCGTTTCGGGTTTAGCCAAACGGTATGGGTTTTGAGCACTTGCCCCTCATCGGCGGCCTGCAAGGCGGTTTGGGCAGCAAGCCAATCTTCTTGCAGCAGCACGGTGGTGTCGGTTTCCGCGCCCTCTTCTTCCGGGATGCTTTCATTGTGTGTTTGCTGCCATTGCAACAAGTATTCGCGCAATGCTTTTTCTTGTGCTTTTGCATGGTTTTTGTCGACAGCACGCGCCGGTTTCACGGCAACCGGGGTAGGTTCAACACGTGCTTCCGATTGCGGTGCATCGCTGTGACGGCGCTCGCGCAATTGCTCGAGGCCGCGCTCCCAATCGAAATCTTCTTGCTGCGGCTCAACCGGTGCGCCGGCCGGCTCTTCTAAGGTAAAGGTTAACTCTGATGGCGAACGTTTGCTGTCCATTTTTTGATGCTCCGGTGCAGGTAGCGGCTGGTTAAAGCCGTATGGTTCGGTATAATGCGCTTATTCTAACAGATTATTAAAGGAAACATCATGAGCAGCCTCGAACAACGCCTCGACTATCTCGAAGAAGCCAATGATGTGTTGCGCATGCAAAATCAGGTGCTGGCCACGGCCTTTAAAGGCATGATCAGCGCCCTGCCCGCCGATATTGCGCAAGATGTAGTGGAATCGGTGCAGCTGGCTTTTGAAGATGCGCTGGCCGAGCTGCAATATGAAGACAGCCCCCATGTGGATTTATTCCATGACGTGACTTATGCTTTTTTCCGTGAAAAAGAGCGTTGAACACATCAGACAGGTCGTCTGAAAGCATTATTGCATTTTGTAAATTTATGCTAAAATTGCAAGCCTGATAACCATTGCTTGATAAGGAAAACACCATGAATATGAAAAAATGGCTGGCGGCGGCTTTTGCCTGCTCTGCTCTGATGTTGGGCGCGTGTGGCGGCCAAAGCAGCAACACTGGCGCGGCCGCTTCTGCCGATAACAGCAATAAAGTTTACCGGGTGGCAATGAATGCCGAATTTGCCCCGTTTGAATCACTTGATTCCAGCAATCAGGTGCAAGGCTTTGATGTGGATTTGATGAATGCGCTGGCTCAGGCGGGCAATTTCAAAGTGGAATACAAGCATCAGCCTTGGGATAGCCTCTTCCCTGCGCTGGCCAACAGCGATGCCGACATGCTTATTTCTGCGGTGACGATTACCGATGAGCGCAAACAAACCATGGATTTCACCGAGCCTTATTTTGAAATCACCCAAGTGATTTTGGTGCCCAAAGGCAAAGAAATCAAATCGGCAGATGATTTGAAAAATGCCACCAAAGTGGGCGTGGTTACCGGCAACACCGGCGACTTTGCCGCTTCGAAAATTTTGGGCAACAACAGCCCGAAAATCGCCCGTTTTGAAAACCTGCCCTTGCTGATTAAAGATCTGGAAAGCGGCGGCTTGGATGCGGTGGTCAGCGACAGCGCCGTGGTGGGCAATTACATTAAAAATAACAGCGACAAAGGCTTCAGCATGGTTGCCGTGCCTGATTTTGAAGTGGAAAACTACGGCATTGCCGTGCGCAAGGGCGATACCGCCACCTTGAATATGCTCAATGAAGCGCTCAAACAAGTGCGTGCCAATGGCGAATATGACAAAATTCACGACACTTATTTTGCCAAGTAAAACTCGGTTGAAATCAAGAAAAAGCCCGGTTTCGGGCTTTTTTTCTTTCTGAAAAGTTAATGTTTCAGACGGCCTTGGCTTCTGTAACGACCGGTAATACCCATTCAAAAAAATAATATACAAACAGGCAGCCTGTAGGTCGGATTCTCGAATCCGACACTTGTTCGCAGAACAAGGCACGCA
>RCMY010001775.1_pt1 | contig 21007 bp, 18 predicted proteins | sample 2041341 | NCBI WGS metagenome assembly RCMY01 (sample SAMN09708234, study PRJNA481090) | Marine sediment metagenome, whole genome shotgun sequencing project.
CCACACTCTCTGGGGGATTCGATCCATTCGCAATGATTCCTTTATCCACACAGGTAAGGCTACCCGCTGCAGCTTGAGCCCCCACCGGCAAGACGACGATAGCGGGAATCCCGGCGGCCGCTTTCAGGAGCCGCCGACGTTGTTTGGTTCTTTCTGATAGAGGAGACGACATGGCGTGACCTTAATAGTGTTCGTGACTGTGCATGGAAGAAGAATAACCCGGCGAGATTCGACGCGTCGGGAAATCCATCACACTTGCAGTAGACTAAAGCAAGATTCAAACCATCTGCACGATCTATGGCAAAGGCAGATAAGAATCATACGCTTAGACGCTCTCTTCAGAGTCTATATGCGAGCGCGTACGCCGAACTGTAAAATTCCTCGACACACTCAGTCATGCCATAGGATTCCCAGCCTCAACCCGTTTGCGGCACATCCTTGAGCATTTCCTGCAGTTCGCCATTTTCGTACATTTCACGCACGATATCGCAGCCGCCAACAAATTCGCCGTTCACATATAGCTGCGGAATGGTCGGCCAATTGGCGTATTCCTTGATGCCGTGGCGCACTTCTTCGTCCGCCAGCACATTCACCGAAGCGTAGCTCTCCACCCCTGAGAGCTTGAGTATTTGCGCCACGGTGGCGGAAAATCCGCATTGTGGAAACTGCGGCGTGCCTTTCATGAAGAGCACGACGGGGTGGGATTTGACTTGTTCCTGAATACGGTCTTGGACGCTCATGGGATTGTCTCGAATAGTTGAGTTATTTCATCGGGTATTTTAAGCAGGCGCGCGAACGTCGTCAAGCCGTGCGGCACCGCTGACACGCTCGATACCCGCCAGGTCGCACCATGAGCGCGGGGCCGGGAATCCCGCGCAACGCATCAAGTCGCGCACGACGACGGCCTGATCGTAGCCGTGTTCGACCAACAGCCATCCGCCGCTCGCCAGATGCGACGGCGCATCACGCACGATACGGCGGATATCGTCTAAACCATTCGGCCCCGAGGCCAGCGCGCCGTGTGGCTCGAAGCGCACGTCACCCTGGGTCAGATGTGCATCATCACGGGCAACGTAAGGCGGGTTGGCGACGATCAGCGAAAAAAAGTCAGCACCATGCAAGGCGCCAAACCAGTCACTACGCAAAAAAGTGACCTGCGCGCCGAGCGTCTCGGCATTGCCGCGTGCCACCGCAAGCGCCGAATCTGACCGGTCGACCGCGACGACCTCCACCCCTGGCCACTGCAGCGCGAGCGTTACTGCCAGGACGCCACTCCCGGTTCCCAGATCCAGCACTCGTGCTGGCGGTGCCGTATGCAGTTCGCGGGCGATATCAACAATCAACTCGGTTTCCGGACGCGGAATGAGCACGTCGGGCGTGACATGAAATCGGCGCGCATAGAATTCGCGCCAGCCAAGCAGATACGCCATGGGTTCGCCCGCCGCTCGACGGGCAAGCAGCTTGCGAAACTTCGACAAATCGGTCGACAACAACGCCACTTCCGGATGCGCAACCAGATAGTTCGCCGCATGCCCGGTAGCCAACTGCAGCAACAGCCGCGCCTCGCTCCGTGCAAGCTTTCCGCGAGCCAGTTCAAGGGCGCCACCGAGCGTTTCCAGTTCAGCCGCCATCACCCGTCAAAGCGGCAAGTTGCTCGGTGTGCTGCTCGGCGCGCAAGGCATCGACGAGTTCGCCGAGACTTCCGCCGAGTACGCTGTCGAGCTTGTAGAGCGTCAGATTGATGCGGTGATCGGTGACCCGGCCCTGCGGAAAGTTGTAGGTACGAATGCGCCCGGAGCGATCACCGCTGCCGACGAGCGACTTGCGTGTCGCGGCCTCCGTCTCGCGTTGCTCTCGCTGGGCGACATCCTTGATGCGCGCCGCGAGCACGGACATCGCCTGCGCCTTGTTGCGATGCTGTGAGCGATCGTCCTGGCACTCGACGACGATACCTGTCGGCAGATGCGTGATACGTACGGCCGAATCGGTCTTGTTGATATGCTGGCCGCCTGCGCCGCTGGCGCGATAGGTGTCGATACGCAGGTCGGCGGGGTTGATGCCGATTTCTTCTTGCGGGTCGGCTTCGGGCAGCACGGCCACGGTACATGCCGAGGTATGAATCCGCCCCTGCGTTTCAGTCACCGGAACACGCTGCACGCGGTGACCGCCCGACTCGAATTTCAGCCGACCGTAGGCGCCGTTGCCGACGATCCGCACCACCGCCTCCTTTACGCCGCCCAGTTCCGATTCGGACAAGGACACGGTTTCGCTCTTCCAGCGCTGCGTTTCCGCGTAACGCAGATACATGCGCAGCAAGTCGGCGGCGAACAATGCGGCCTCGTCGCCACCCGTGCCGGCACGCACTTCGAGAAAGAGATTGCGCGCATCATCAGGGTCTTTGGGGAGCAATCCGGTCTGCAGATCGGATTCGAGCGTAGCAATCTGCTCGACGCCCGCGTCCAGCTCCTCGCGCGCGAGTTCCGCCATTTCCGGGTCATCGAGCATCTCGCGCGCGCTCGTCAAGTCCGCCTCGACCTGGCGATAGGTCTCGTAGATTTCCACCATCGGCGCCAGTTCAGCACGCTCCTGACCAAGGCGGCGTAAGGCATCGCCGTCGAGCGAAGCGGCATCGTCGGCAAGCTGATGATCGAGTTCGGCCAGGCGACCGACAAGCTGATCAAGTTTTTCGCGGATACTGGCTTTCATGGTGTCTCGTGGCCGGGCACATCGCTCGCGCGGCGCCGTGCAGGTTAGCGCGTGTCGTCGCGGTGCAATTTGAAAACCTCGCTGACCACACGAGCTGCATCGGCCACGGCATCGCCTTCGGCGTCATGCAGATAGCGCGAGGGCGCATGCAGGAATTTATTGGCCAGTCCGTGACTCAGCGCTTCGAGCACTTTCTCAGGGTTTTCGCCCTTGGCCAGGCGCTTGCATGCCCGCAGCAACTCCTGCTCGCGCAGTCGCTCGGTTTCATTGCGCAGCGCCCGAATCACGGGCACCGCGCCACGTCCCTCCAGCCACTGGAAGAAGCCCTGCACGCGGTTTTCAATGATCGACTCGGCCTCGACCACCGCCGTTTGACGCGATTCGCGGCCTGAATCAACGACCTGTGCAAGGTCGTCCACCGTATACAAGAAGACGTCGTCGAGCGCTTCCACCTCGCGCTCGATATCGCGCGGCACCGCCAGATCGACCATCACCATGGGACGATGGCGGCGCGCCTTGAGCGCGCGTTCCACCATGCCCAGGCCGAGAATCGGCAGGCGGCTTGCGGTACAGGAGATCACCACGTCGTAACGATGCAACAGGTCGCCAACCAGCTCCAGGCCGAGCGTATCGCCCCCGAAACGCCCGGCCAGCGCCTCGGCACGTGCAGCTGTGCGGTTGGCAATGGTGAGCTGCCTTGGCCCGGTGCCGGCGAAGTGCGCAGCGCACAATTCAATCATCTCGCCTGCCCCGATAAGCAGCACGCGCTGCTCGGACAGGCGCTCGAAAATGCGGTCGGCAAGATGCACCGCGGCGGCCGCCATCGAAACCACGTTGGCGCCGATCGTCGTCGTCGAGCGCACCTCTTTTGCGACCGAAAATGTGCGCTCGAACATTTTGTGCAACGTCGTGCCGAGCGTACCTGCCGCTTCGGCATGACGCATCGCTTCTTTCACCTGGCCAAGTATCTGCGGCTCGCCAAGCACCATCGAGTCGAGCCCGCTGGCAACGCGAAATACGTGCCGCACCGCGTCGCGGTCAGGAAAGGTATAAAGATACGGTGAGACATCCGCAAGCGGTAGATCGTGATACTGCGCCAGCCAGTCTGCCGCCTGTTGCGGCTCCTGCGTCGAAAAGTACACCTCGGTGCGATTGCAGGTCGACAGAATCGCCGCCTCCTGAATGTGCCGCGTGGTGAGATCGTGCAGCGCAGAAAGCAGACGCTCAGGCCCGAACGCGACCCGCTCGCGAATTGCGAGCGGTGCGGTGTGGTGATTCAGGCCGAGAGCAAACAGTGACATGAAGCGCATGGGCAAGCAGGGTAACAGTGGATTATATCACCCGGACTAACACCCAAAGCTTGCTCGACATCAGGCGCGAGTGCCGTCTGCGGCATTCGATCAAACGCGTGAGCAAGGGCTTCGGCGCGAAGAAAAAAAGAAAACGCCGATCTGAGCAGATCGGCGTTTTCGAGGTTTCTGGTGGCCAGTCTCGGAATCGAACCAAGGACACGCGGATTTTCAATCCGCTGCTCTACCAACTGAGCTAACTGGCCGAAAGAGCGCGCATTATAGCCCAATCCGGGAGCGCGTCAAATGACGCATCATGCCGAATCGCATGCCCGGCGGCGGCCTTGCGCGAACCGCGCTCGCCATGTCATCGTCGGAGTCACGCTTTGCCGAAACCACAGTACATCAGCATTTTCCATGGGCCGGCCCGCCCACTCGCGAGGTTCTCGAGACACGCATGCATGTGCTACTGATTGAAGATGACCCGGAGCTTTCGGGCGGTATTGCCGAGTTCCTGCGCGGCCAGGGCGACCAGGTCACGATCGAAGCGGATGGCAAAACCGCGGATCAACGCCTGCAGAACGAGAGCTTTGACTTCGCGCTTGTCGATGTCGGCTTGCCTGGCCTTAATGGTTACGAGGTGGTGCGCCGAATCCGGCAGCGCCGTCAGCGCCTGCCGGTCATCGTCATCACCGCCCGCGACGCACTTGACGATCGCATTTACGGGCTTGATCTGGGCGCCGATGACTACCTCAACAAGCCGTTCGAGTTGGCCGAGTTGAGTGCGCGGATGCGTGCGGTGCTGCGGCGTGGAGGGTTTGCCGATACGCCCGTCATCAACTTCGGCGCGTTGTCCCTGGATGTCGAAGGACGGCTGGCCCAACTGAGCGGCAAGCCGCTGACGCTGACCATGCGCGAGTGGACCATTCTGGAAGCACTCGCGCGCGGCGACGGCCGCACAGTACCGCGCGAGCGTCTGATGGGCGACGGCAGTGTCAATGCGCTGGAAGTGTATGTATCCCGCCTGCGACCGCGGCTGAAGGCGGGCGGCGTGATCATTCGCACCGTGCGCGGATTCGGCTACCGGCTGGAACTGGCGATCGATCCGACAGGCGATGCCGTCTAGTCTTCGCTACAAACTGCTCCGCTCACTGGGCGCACCGGCGCTCATGGTGGTGCTGGCCGCCGGTGCGGTGACGTATTCAACGGCGCAATGGGTGAGCGAATGGGCGTTCGACGAAAGCCTGCTGAATCGCGCACACGGTCTGTTGATTCACCTCGACGCCGACCGCACTGATCCGCTGACGCCGATTTCCGCACAAACCGACCGCCTGTTGCGGATCGACCGCTGGGACAAAATCTACTTTCGCGTGGTTGGCGCGAACGGCGAGCATCTGAATGGGGACGCCGGTTTACCACTCGATGAATCGCTGACTGACACGGCACCGCCGACGGCAACAAACCCTCGCGCCCGTGCAGCAGCGTCGACATCTCTCCCGCTGACACCGCCGGAAGCGGTTTTCTATGAGGCCGACTACCGCGGCGAGCGCGTACGCGTGGTGCGGCTTCCGCATCGGGACGCATCGCGCCACATCGATATCCTGGTAGCCGAAACCATGCACAAACGCCGCGAGGCGGTACGGCGCCTGCTGACCGGTTTTGGCGCGGCAGCCGCGCTGCTTGTTGTCACCGCGACGCTGGCTGTGCGTTTCGGTATCCCCTACGGGCTGGCCCCGCTGCGACGCCTCGAAGCACGAATCAAGGCACGTTCAGGCGCGGATTTGACGCCAGTCGATTCGACCCATGTCCCAATGGAAATCGCCGAACTGGTACGTGCGCTCAACCTGCTCTTCGGACGACTGCGAGAAGCACAGGACGCGCAGCGACGTTTTTTGCAGGATGCCGCGCATCAGTTGCGCACGCCGCTGGCCGGTCTGCAGATTCAGATCGAACTGCTGCAACAGCATGACGCGGGCGCCAACCGCGAGGCCATCGAATCATTGCTCCGCTCGGTTGGCCGCGTCACCCGGCTGACCAATCAGTTACTCGTGCTCGCTCGCGCCGAGGCGGGAACGCGGCAGATGGACAGCGCATCGGCAGTCGAGCTCGCGCCGCTGATCGACGACGCACTTGAAGACTGGCTGCGCATTGCCGATGCCCGCCGGATCGATCTGGGCGTTGAACGCGACATCGTTTCGATCCCGGGCGATCCCACGCTGCTGCGCGCGCTCATCGATAACCTGGTGGACAACGCGCTCAAGTACACGCCGCCGGGTGGCCAGGTCAATCTGCGCTGCACGATGGTAGATGGCGAGGTCGAAATCGAAGTCAGCGATACCGGGCCGGGCATTTCCGACGAGGCGCGCAAGCGAGTGTTTACACGTTTCTATCGCGCGCCAGGGGCTGCCGCCATGGGCAGCGGGCTGGGGCTGCCGATTGCACGCGAAATCGCCAAAGCGCACCACGGCAGCATCGAGATCGGCAGCGGCCGCAATGGTCACGGCACCTGCTTACGCGTGCGCCTTCCCGCGCTGAAATAACAAGGCCTGCGCGGTTCGCGCGCAGGCCTTGTGAACTGATTTGGCCCGCCACTTTGCGCCCGACCACGGCGCAATGAGGCGGGTTGCCCGATCAGTGAGCTGACGCGCCCGAGGCGCCGATACCCGTTTCCGAACGCACTGACTGCGCTGGGAAACCGGCACGATCCTTACGCGCACGCTCGCTGTTGTCGAGAATCGAAAACAGCCAGATGCCGAGGAAGCCCGCTGTCATGGAAAACAGTGCCGGAGAGGTGTAGGGGAATGGCGCCGAACCGGCCGGATAACCCAGCGTCGCTTCCCACACCGACGGTGACAACACAGTCAGCGCGACGGCCGTGATCAAACCGAGGAAACCACCGATAGTCGCACCACGCGTGGTGCAGTCCTTCCACAACACCGACATGAACAACACCGGGAAGTTGGCCGATGCCGCGATAGCGAAGGCCAACGACACCATGAAGGCGATGTTCTGCTTCTCGAAGGCAATGCCGAGCACGATGGCTACCGCGCCGAGCACCAGCGTGGTGATCCGCGAGACACGCAATTCGTCTTCGCTGGAGGCCTCACCCTTCTTGAACACAGTCGAGTAAAGATCGTGCGACACCGCCGAGGCGCCCGACAAGGTCAGCCCGGCCACCACCGCGAGAATGGTGGCGAAGGCGACTGCGGACATGAAGCCGAGGAAGACGTTGCCACCGACCGCATTGGCCAGATGGATAGCCGCCATGTTGCCACCGCCGATCAGCCCGCCCGCCGCATCGAGAAAGTTCGGGTTGGTCGATACCAGCACGATCGCGCCGAAGCCGATGATGAAGGTAAGGCAGTAAAAGTAGCCGATCCAGGTGGTCGCCCACAGCACCGATGTACGTGCCTGTTTGGCATCCGGCACGGTAAAGAAGCGCATCAGGATGTGCGGCAGACCAGCGGTGCCGAACATCAGCGCCATACCGAACGAGATCGCTGATATCGGATCCTTGATGAAGTTGCCCGGCCCCATGATGGCCTGACCGATTGCCGCCGCCTGTCCGGATATACCGCCCTTGGAAAGCGCCGCCGCCGCCTTGACTTCGACCGACGCGGCGAAGAGCTGTTCGAACGAGAAACCGTAAGCGGACATCACCATGAAGGCCATGAAAGAGGCACCGACGAGCAGTAGGCCGGCCTTGATGATCTGCACCCACGTCGTCGCGGTCATGCCGCCAAACAGCACATACACCATCATCAGCGCGCCGACGATGACCACCGCCATCCAGTATTCGAGGCCGAACAGCAATTTGATGAGCTGGCCCGCACCGACCATCTGGGCGATCAGATAGAAGGCCACCACCACCAGCGTGCCGGAGGCTGCAAACGCGCGGATCGGCCCTTGCTTGAAGCGGTATGCGGCCACGTCGGCAAAGGTGAACTTACCGAGGTTGCGCAGCTTTTCCGCCATCAGGAACATGATGATCGGCCAACCGACGAGGAAGCCGATCGAATAGATCAGGCCATCATAGCCGTTCATCATCACGGCTGCGGAAATGCCGAGAAATGACGCCGCCGACATGTAATCCCCGGCGATCGCCAGACCGTTCTGGAAACCGGTGATACCACCGCCTGCGGTGTAGAAATCCGCGGCCGATTTGGTCTTCGAAGCTGCCCATTTGGTGATGAACAGCGTCCCCACGACAAAAACCGCAAACATCGCGATCGCCGTCCAGTTGGTGGGCTGTTTCTCCAGTTGGCCGAGGTCCTCGGCGCCAAAGGCGAGCGCCGACAACATGACGAGGCAGAGACCCGCATTCACACGCATGAATTGATTCATTTACGGCTCTCCTCGATGATTTCCTCAGTCAGGGTGTCGAACTCGGTGTTGGCGCGCCGAACGTAGAAACCGGTAATGAGGATGGTGAAGACGATCACCCCGAAACCCACCGGAATGCCGACCGTCATCACACCGTCGCCGAGGCGCTGGGAGAACACTTCCTTGTCGAAGGCAATGATGCCGATATAACCGTAGTAGACGATCATCATGATCGCCGTAAGAAGCCATCCGAACCTCGAGCGCGTTTTGATCAGGCGCTGATACTTCGGATTGGCGACGATTTTTGTCACCAGGTCTTGTTGCATCGTTTCCCCCTCAAGGTCAGATCACGGGACCCCTGCGGCCCGGCGCAATGACGATAGTCTTCGTGGCTTACGAGCGACTTACGCCAAGCCCGTTATTTTCTTTAATTACAAAGGCTTAAAGAATTCTTGCGGAAGACTTAACGCGGACGCCTGACGCAGCGGATCGAGGCCGCGCAGCGGCCCTACGCTATCGGATCCTTGCGCTCCAATGCCACCCGTTTGCGCAGGTTGCTGCGTGGAAACGCCACCTTGACGATGGTGCCCTGCCCTGAGACCGGCGTATCCACAGACACGTCGGCGCGGTGCAGTTCGGCAATCTCGCGCACGATCGCCAGCCCGAGTCCGGAACCGTCCTCACCGCTACCGAGCACGCGGTAAAAACGCTCGAACACCCGCGCGCGATCTTCTTCGGCAATCCCGATGCCGGAATCCTCCACTTCGAGCACCGCAAACCGGCCCGCGCTCGTACGCGCGGTGACACTGCCGCCGGCGGGTGTGTATTTGATTGCGTTGTCGACCAGGTTGATGATCATCTCGCGCAACATCACCGGGTTGCCATCCACCAGCAACGGCCATCCCGTCTCCTCTACGCCCAGATCGATGTTTCGCGCCTGTGCCCGCGGGAAGAGGTCGCGCGCCGCTTCGCGCACCAGCGATTCGAGATTGACCTGCTCAACCGTGTAGATCGTTTCGGAACTCGATTCGGCACGCGCGAGAATCAGCAACTGATTGATCAAATGGCTCGCGCGTTCCGCACTTGACCCAATACGCAACAACGCCTCGCGCTGCAGCGCCGGATCGGTTTCTTCCAGCGCCAATTCGGTCTGCATGCGCAAGCCGGTGAGCGGCGTGCGCATCTGGTGCGCGGCATCGGCAATGAAGCGCTGCTGGCCGTGCAGGTTCTCCTCCAGCCGAACCATCATTTCATTGAACGCCACAATCAGCGGTCGCACCTCTTCGGGCACGCCGGAGATCGAAATCGGCGACAGATCGGTGGGCCGGCGTTGGCGAATGACGCCTTGCAAGCGATTGAGCGGCGCAATCCCGCGCGACAACCCCACCCAAACCAGCACCACCGCGATCGGAATGATCGCGAATTGCGGTAGCAGCACGCCGGTGACCACCTCCGACGCCAGCGCCGAGCGTTTATTGCGCGTTTCCGCCACCTGCACCAAGACCAGCGGACTGCCAGGCTCGGGCACCGCGCGCAGAAACTGATAGGCCACGCGCACGTCCTCACCGTGGATCATGGCGTCGCGATAGAGGACTTCGTCAGCGAGCAAGCGCACTGGCGGCATGGCGGACGGGATTTCCGTGTCACCGGCGATGATTTCGCCTTGATAGCCAGCAACCTGGTAGTACACCGTGTCGTCCGGGTCGGCACGAAACAACGTACGCGGCGGCGCCGGAAAATCAATCCGCACGCTGGCCGCGTCGATCTCCACAAGCCGCGCCAGCGTGCGCACGCTCTCCGCCATGGCGCGATCGTAGGGGTCGTTGGCAATATTGTTGGCCACGTTGTGCGTGACGATGATGGAAATCGGCCACAGAAACAGCAAGGGCGCCAGCATCCAGTCGAGGATTTCGCCGAACAGAGAATTGAACTGACCCTCGCCACGCCCATTCTTGTCGCGCCGCGCGCGGCGGCCGCCCTTAGGGCGCCGCGGTAACTTCATGAACCGGATCCTCCAGCATCGCGCGCCACGCCAAAACGCGCCTGCACCTCAGCCCCCGGCGTCCGGCTTTTCCAGGCAGTAGCCCAAGCCGCGCACGGTGACGATACGCAAACCGCTGGATTCGAGTTTCTTGCGCAGGCGATGGACGTAAACCTCGATGGCGTTGTTCGACACTTCTTCGCCCCAGCCACACAAATGGTCAACCAGTTGATCCTTGCTCACCAGCCGCCCGGCACGCAGGATGAAGATTTCCAGCAAACCGGTCTCGCGCGCGGAGAATTCCACCACCTGATCGTTCACCTTGACGACGTGGTCGGCCTGATCGTAGTTCAGATGGCCAAGTTCGATACATCGCGGTTGGCCAGTGCCACGGCGCGTGAGCGCCCGCACCCGCGCTTCGAGTTCAGGCAGTGCAAAGGGTTTGGTGAGGTAGTCATCCGCGCCGGCATCCAGCCCGCGCACACGATCGTCGACCCCGTCCTGCGCGGTGAGAATCAGCACCGGCATCGCCGATTTTCGCGCCCGCAAGCGCTTGAGCACTTCAATGCCGTTGAGTTTCGGCAGACCCAGATCGAGAATCACCAGATCGAAGGTCTGAACCACCAACGCGGCATCCGCCTCGCCGCCATTCGCCACATGATCAATCGCGTAACCCGCGCGCTTGAGCGCCCTCATCAGCCCGTCAGCGATCACCGGATCGTCTTCTGCCAGCAGTATTCTCATGTGACCTGAGTGTAAGTTTAACGTAAGCGCTGGCCGCTATCTTGACCCCGCTGTTCTCCTTTTTCTCGGTCCAGGGAAGCGTCGAATCGTCCAGATTCAAAGCTCCGGGGAGTTTTCGACATCGCGTCGAACGCTCCCCACCGATTTTTTCCGCTCGATTATTGCACGCTTCGCCGCGACTGGCGCACGCCTGTGCCGCCCGCACGGCCGACAGGGGACACCAAGGCGGCGTTTTGCGCACGAAAAAAAAGCCCCGCCGAAGCGAGGCTTTTTCCTTTTGGCAGATACGCCGGCAATTACATGCCCATGCCGCCCATACCACCCATACCGCCCATGCCACCCATGTCCGGCATACCGCCGCCGGACCTGTCTTCCGGCGCTTCAGCAATCATGCAGTCGGTCGTCAGCATCAGACCGGCGACGGAGGCCGCGTTCTGCAACGCGGTGCGCGCCACCTTGGTCGGGTCGAGCACACCCATTTCGACCAGATCACCGTACTCGCCGGTTGCCGCGTTGTAGCCGAAATTACCCGAGCCTTCGCTGATCTTGTTCACCACCACCGAGGCTTCGTCACCGGCATTGGTGACGATCTGGCGCAGCGGTTCTTCGAGTGCGCGAAGCACGATTTTCACGCCGGCGTCCTGATCGGCATTGTCGCCCTTCAGATCGCCAAGCTTGGTGCGCGCGCGCAGGAAGGCCACACCACCACCCACTACGATGCCCTCTTCGACGGCAGCGCGGGTCGCGTGCAATGCATCTTCCACGCGCGCCTTCTTCTCTTTCATTTCGATTTCGGTGGCCGCACCGACCTTGATTAGCGCAACACCGCCCGCCAGTTTGGCGACACGCTCCTGCAGCTTTTCACGGTCGTAGTCCGAGGTGGCTTCGTCAGCCTGAACACGAATCTGCTTGACACGCGCTTCGATGCTTTCCGTATTGCCGGCGCCGTCGATGATGATCGTGTTTTCCTTACCGATCTCGATGCGCTTGGCCTGACCGAGCTGTTCCAGCGTGGCTTTTTCCAGGCTCAGGCCGACTTCCTCGGCGATCACCTGACCGCCGGTCAGCACTGCGATATCTTCAAGCATGGCCTTGCGGCGGTCGCCGAAACCCGGCGCCTTGACGGCGCAGGTCTTGAGGATGCCGCGCATGTTGTTAACCACCAGCGTGGCTAGCGCCTCGCCTTCCACGTCTTCCGCGACAATCAGCAGCGGACGGCTGGACTTGGCGACTTGCTCGAGTACCGGCAGCAAATCGCGGATGTTGGAGATTTTCTTGTCGAACAGCAGGACGTAGGGATCTTCCAGTGTGGCCGACTGTTTTTCCGGATCGCTGATGAAGTACGGCGACAGATAGCCGCGATCGAACTGCATGCCTTCGACGACTTCGAGTTCGTTTTCCAGCGATTTTCCGTCTTCGACGGTAATCACGCCTTCCTTGCCGACCTTGTCCATCGCGTTGGCGATGATTTCGCCGATATCGGCGTCGGCGTTGGCGGAAATGGAACCGACCTGCGCAATTTCCTTACTCGTCGAGCACGGCTTGGACAGTTTCTTCAACTCGTCGATGGTGGAGATCACGGCCTTGTCGATACCGCGCTTCAGGTCCATCGGGTTCATGCCGGCGGCGACGTATTTCATGCCTTCGCGCACGATCGCCTGAGCCAGCACGGTGGCGGTGGTGGTGCCGTCACCGGCGACGTCGGATGTCTTGGAAGCAACTTCCTTGACCAACTGCGCACCCATGTTCTCGAACTTGTCCTTGAGTTCGATTTCCTTGGCCACCGAGACACCGTCCTTGGTCACGGTCGGGGCACCGAACGAGCGCTCCAGCACCACGTTACGACCCTTGGGGCCCAGCGTCACCTTGACCGCATCGGCCAGCACATTGACACCTTCAACCATACGGTTGCGGGCGGAAATACCAAATTTAACTTCCTTGGCAGGCATGTATTACTCCTTGCTGAATTCTGGAAATACTTAAAAGTGTGCTCGAACGGCCTCAGCCTTCGACCACACCCATGATGTCTTCTTCACGCATGACGAGCAGTTCGTCGCCATCGACCTTCACCGACTGACCGGCATACTTGCCGAACAGCACGCGATCGCCCGCCTTGACGGCCATCGGGCGCACTTCGCCGTTGTCCTGAATCTTGCCGTTGCCCACAGCGACGACTTCGCCCTGGTCAGGCTTCTCACCTGCGGAATCGGGGATCACGATGCCACCGGCAGAGGTGCGCTCGGCTTCAACACGCTTGACGATCACACGGTCATGCAAAGGACGGATTTTCATGGAGTGTTCTCCTTGATACACATTCGACAATGAGCGGCCCACGGCCGCGATTAGGGAAAAACAAAACCGGCCCGCGCTGCAACCGGTTGTTAGCACTCCCTGCCAACGAGTGCTAATAATAGGGACGGCCTTTTTCGATTTCAAGCGCGTGCAAGAAATATATTTCCGATCGACGCGTGACGCGTGGCATTCGCGTGAGTCCGACGCAGCGGATCCAGCGTGTGCGGGACACCCTCCCGGTGCGGAAACCGGGCGCCGCGCGGGGGTAGTAGACACGTGACGCAATGTCGCTGTCGCCCTAACGATCACAGCGGTTGGCGCCACCACCTCTGACCATGAAAGACGACGCGGGCGCAACATATGCGGAGCAAGTTTTAGCCCGCCACGACGCCTGGCGAGGCCGGATGAATCCGGTCCTACACCGCGTGACCCTACAAGCGCACTTTCACGCAATAGCGCGATGGCGTCGTCACAGAGTCCGAGCGCGCCGTGGACGACGCCGAACACCGCGTGGCGAGACTTTCCGCGCAAGCCAGCCGTTTTACAGTTGACGATCTGTGGCCACGGGAATACAAACTCCTGCGCCGCAGCTCAACGCAACAACTCTCCTGGGCTATACAGCAAGCCGCGTTCAGACAAACTCCTGCGACGCGACTGGCGACAGTTGTCGCCGACCCGACCTTGCGCCCAACCGCCCTCGTAGCCCCAAACGCCGGTGCGCATGTCCATCCAGTAACGGCCGTTGGGCACGCGCAAACAGGACGCGGCATCGAGTTGGCGCAACTCGGCCGTGCCCATCCGCTGACCATTAACGACGACAAGGCGCCCTTGCGCATCCGCGACCACGGGCGCGCAAAGCAATAACGCAACGATCAAACGAATAACCACCGGCTTCATGGGGCCTCCGCTGCCACAATGGGCAATGCTTCGACGCTTTCACCTTAGATCACGCTGCGTACGTCTGCCACCGCCATCCACCGAGGCCCGGCCGAACGCAGCGCGCCGCTTCCGTATAATCACCCCCTTCCCACGCTCCACCCCGGACACCCTCATGACCCTGCGCACTCCCGAACTGCTCGCCCCCGCCGGCTCCCTGCACATGCTGGAAACCGCCTTTGCCTTTGGCGCTACGGCCATTTATGCCGGGCAACCGCGCTATTCGCTGCGCGTGCGCAATAACGATTTTGGCGATATCGACGTGCTCGCGACAGGCATGGCGCGCGCGCACGCCTTGGGCCATCGCTTCTTTCTCGTGTCGAACATTTTTCCGCACGGCGCCAAGATCAAGACCTACCTCGACGACATGGCACCGGTGATCGCACTCGGACCGGACGCGATGATCATGTCCGATCCGGGGCTGATCCTGATGGTGCGCGAGACCTGGCCCGAGATGGAAATCCACCTCTCGGTGCAGGCCAACACGGTGAATGCCGCGGCGGTGCGCTTCTGGCAGCAGGTCGGCATCAAGCGCGTCATCCTCTCGCGCGAACTGTCGATCGACCAGATCGCCGAAATCCGCCAGGCCTGCCCAGACATGGAACTCGAAGTGTTCGTGCACGGCGCGCTGTGCATTGCTTATTCGGGGCGCTGCCTGTTGTCTGGCTACCTGAATCACCGCGATCCCAACCAGGGCACGTGCACCAACACTTGCCGCTGGGATTTCAATGTCAAACCGGCGAAGGAAGATGCCAGCGGCGACGTGTATGTGATCGAGGAACCTGAAAAGCGCGCCGGCGAGCACATGCCGATCGAGGAAGACGAACACGGCACCTACATCCTCAACTCGAAAGACCTGCGTGCCATCGAGCATGTGCATCGGCTGACCGAGATCGGCATCGATTCGCTGAAAATCGAGGGGCGCACCAAGAGTCCGTATTACGTCGCGCGCACCTGCCAGAGCTACCGCCAGGCGATCGACGCCGCGGTAGCCGGGCGCGCGCTCGATCCCGCGCTGCTCGGTCAACTTGAAGGGCTCGCCAACCGCGGCTACACCGACGGTTTCTACCAGCGCCACACCCCGGCGGCGACGCAGAACTACCTGCGCGGTCATTCCGAATCCGGCCGCAGCCAGTATGTGGGTGATGTCGTCGGCTACGACCCCGAGCGCCAACTGGCCGAAATCAACGTGAAAAACAAGTTCAGCGTCGGCGATCGGCTCGAATTGATCCAGCCCTCAGGTAATTGCGAAGTGGCGATCAAGCACATGGAAAACAGTAAGCGCGAGGTAGTGCAGGTGGCGCCAGGCAGCGGCCATCGGGTATGGCTACCGCTTGGCCAGCAAAGCGTCGGCGCTTTTGTCGCGCGCTTCGTCGCCGGCTGACCCATCCCGCTATTCGACCCGATCATGTCGTGTGTTGTTTGCTCGACGGGATCGATAACCGGAAAAAATACGCTCGTCAAACCCGGCTTGCCTTCGGCCTTCGTGCGTTGCGCGATAAGACGGGAAGCGACACAAATCCAGACGCTGTGGACAGTCCCGAAGCAACGGGTTGATCGTCGCAAATCATTGATTGAAAAAATAATTCCTGACCTACGTCAATGGCAATGGTGCGATTGCCCTGGATCAAACCGTCTGACGCGCTTCCGCCCTATCCTTGTGTTGAAAAGCGACTGATTTGTCGCCCCCACCAACTCAGGAGAACAGCATGACCAATCGAGATATCGCCTTCATCGTCAAGGACCAGAACCCCCTCATGATGCGTTCCGACGACACCGTGCAACGCGCCTGCCAGGCGATGTGCGAGCGCAAGGTGGGCGCGGTGCTGGTCACCGATGCCAAGGAACATCTTGAAGGCATATTTACGGGGCGCGATGCTGCACACGCGATGGCGCAGGGTGGCGACGCGCCGGCGGTGAAACTGGCCGACGCGATGACGCCCAAACCCGACACCATTGCCCCCGACAAGCGCGCCATTGACGCCTTGCGCGCGATGTCTGACGGCGGCTATCGGCACCTGCCGGTGGTCGATGGTGGAAAAGTCGTCGGCATCGTCTCGCGCGGCGATTTCAAGGGCTTGGAGCTTGATCGCCTCGAAGGAGAAACCTCGTTGTGGGAAACCCTCCGCTGAACGCTTGAAGCAACGCTGGGCACCGCGCGCCTTGGAGCAGCGCGGTGCTCAAGTACTCTGTCGAGATGATCTTGACGGATTCAGTCAGCCATGGAGCGGTCCAGTGCAAGGCGTTTTCTCGAAGCCATAGTGGGCCTATGTCGAGAGGAAACAACGCAGCAATGGGCCGCTCCATGGCTGACCCGCGGGGCGTCAATCAGGCCGTTCTCGGCGAGGCGCACTGACGCAGACATAGTGGGCCTAATCAAGGAAGTGCAACGCGGCCGAGGGCGGCCTGATTGACGCTGAATCCATCAATATCACCTCGACAGAGTACTAATCAAACCATGTCTTGCGGCCGCACCCAGCGGTCGAAATCCTCGCCACTGACCTTGCCCGAGGCAATCGCCTCTTCGCGCAGCGTGGTGCCGTTGGCGTGTGCCTTCTTGGCGATATCGCCCGCGGCGTCGTAGCCAATTTGCGGCGTGAGCGCAGTCACCAGCATCAGCGAACGCTCGACCAACTCGTCGATGCGCGCCCGGTTGGGCTCCACGCCGTCGACGCAATGCCGCTCGAAACTGATCATGCCGTCCGCGAGCAGCTCGATGCTTTCGAGCGTGGCCTGCGCGATGACGGGTTTGAAGACGTTGAGTTCGAAGTTTCCCGACGCGGCGCCAATATTAACGGTCACATCGTTACCGAACACGCGCGCGCAGATCATCGTGAGCGCCTCGCACTGCGTCGGATTCACCTTGCCCGGCATGATCGAACTGCCTGGTTCGTTGGCCGGCAGCGAGAGTTCGCCAATGCCGCAGCGCGGCCCGCTGGCGAGCCAGCGTAGATCGTTGGCGATCTTGTTGAGGGCGGCGGCGAGCGTCTTGAGTGCGCCATGCAGCGCAACGATGGGTTCATGCCCGGCGAGCGCGGCAAAGCGGTTGTCGGCGCACTTGAAAGGCAGACCAATGGCCTTGGCGAGCGACGCGGCCACCGCGGGGCTGAACTCGGCGGGCGCGTTAAGGCCGGTACCGACCGCAGTGCCGCCGATGGCGAGTTCATGCGTCGCCGGGCGCGCATGCTCGATCGCCGCGCGTGCAATGTCGAGCTGCGCCACATAACCCGAGAACACCTGCCCAAGCGTCACCGGCGTTGCATCCTGCAGATGGGTGCGGCCGGTCTTGACGATGTCGGCAAAGTCTTTCGCCTTGCGGTCGAGGGTAGCGCGCAAGGTGTCGATCGCGGGCAGCAAGGCCTCGGCCACCTCACGTGCCACGGCGACGTGAATCGCGGTCGGAAAAACGTCGTTCGACGACTGGCTGCGATTGACCTCGTCGTTGGGATGCACCTTGCGTTGGGCGCCGCGGCCACCGCCGAGCAGTTCCGACGCACGATTGGCGAGCACTTCGTTCACATTCATGTTGGTTTGCGTGCCCGAGCCGGTCTGCCACACGGGCAACGGAAAGTGATCATCATGGCGACCCTCGATGACCTCCTGCGCTGCGGCGACAATGGCTTTTGCGGTGTCGGCTTTAACCAGACCCAGGCGCGTATTGGCTTGCGCAGCGGCGGCCTTGACATGGGCCAGCGCGCGGATAAGTTGTATCGGCATGCGGCCGCTGCCGATCTCGAAATTGTGGCGTGCGCGTTCAGTCTGCGCGCCCCACAAAGCCTCGGTATCAACCTCGATATCGCCCAGCGAGTCGTGTTCGGTTCGTGTGCTCATGCTGCCCTCCTCGATACGGTTGCGGCCTCAGCGCGCGTTGTCGCTGTCGGACCGTTTCTTCAAATTGACGCATACGCCCTCGTACAGCACCTCGCCCACGTCCACCGCCTCTGGCCCGCCGACGGACGTCAGCGTGATGATGAGCGCAACGGCTTGGTGCAGTTTCGCCCATATTGCATCATCCAGCGCGAATGTGGTCGTGACGGCGGTAATGGCGGCGACGAAACCCGGCGCGCCGCTGTCGCGCTCGCGCAGCCACAGACGCAATCACTGAGGTGGCGCCGCGAGCGGCGTTTTCGCGACGATCTCGATGTGCTGACTGAATCCATCAGTATCACCTCGACAGAGTGTACGAGTACAGTCTAGGGCCTGTTGACGCAGGGCAATACGTGCGACACAGCCGATTTCTTTCGCCGCCTGAATCCTCCCTTCAAGCTTTCGGCGCGGGCGACTATCGCACCAGCGTCGATCTGATACGTCCGCTGCGAGAAATCGCGCCGCGCTTCGGCGGCAGCCACGCGCAGCGCGCACAACCTTGTTGCCGCCTGAACCGCGCCGACGTCAACGAAAAAAACCCTCCGAAAAGTACCGGAGGGTTTTTTTTGTAGGTGCCGCCGAATCACATCGTCGTTTCGCGCGTGATCCGCCAGCGCCCGTTTTCGCGCACCCACTCCAGACGCTTGCTCACGACATCCCGATAGTTGTTCGAACGGTAGCGTTGGGTGAACGCCGTCGCTGCGACATCCGGGCCGAGTTGCTGCACTTGCAAATTATCCACGTCGACCGAAACCGGCCCTGCCTTTGAAAGGCGCTGTTCGCGTACCTGCTCCCACGCAGGCATTGACTGTCCGTCGCCGGGCACGAAGCGGTCGCTGTAGAAGCTGTGGTAAGTTAAATATTGTTTGCTCTCCCAAGCCTTGGCCCAGTTGCGCGTGGCGGCCTCGAGCGCCACGACGGCATCATCGGCCGGCGCTTTGGCAGTCGCCGCCACTGGCTCGGTGGAGACGAGCGTTTTCAACACGGCGCTGGGTTGCGGCGCATCCGTCGGGCAGGTCACCGCCGGATCAACCTCCTCGTTCGGGTTGACCAGGTCGGCCATGTTGGGCAGCCCTTCTCGCGCCACCTGCAGTGCGGGCAACAATTTGCCCATGCCGCCAAGCACGCGCGCATAGGCCGTCTCGTGGTCGTAGGTCGCATTCACAAACGCGCGTCGCGCCTGAAAATACTCGTTCTCGGAGTCGAGTAGATCGAGCAAGGTACGTTGCCCGATGTCGAACTGCTTGCGGTAGGCTTCGCGCGCCTTGGAAATCGATAGCTGGTGCTGGTTGAGATAGCCCAACTGCTCGCCCAGACGGCCGACGTCGTTATAGGCAATCGCAAGTGTCTGGCGAATATCGCGGCATGACTTGTCGCGCAGGTCGTGCGCAATATTGAGCCGTTCGGCAAACTGGCGCACCGCAGCACTGTCGGAGCCGCCATTGAACAGGTTGTAATTGAGCACCAGTTCGACGACGCCATCGCGATGCGAGCCGGCAACGCCGTCGGTGTTGTAGTTCAGGTCGTGGCGGGCGCGCAGATCAACGCGCGGTTGAAACGGCGCCTTGCGGCCCTTGGCTTCGGCATTGGCGGCACGCACATTCTCGGCCGCCGCATGAAAAGCGGGGTTGCCTTCGTAGGCCAGACGCAGCGCCTCCCCGACCTGGGCCGGAATGCCTTCGGTAAGCGCTCCGATCGGCTCAAGCGTGTCGCTTGGCAGTTCGCCGACGATGCGCTGATACCGTGCGCTGACATCGTGCAGGTTAGACGCTTCGGTGAGCAGATTGGATTCGGCCAGCGCCAATCGGCCGGCCGCCTGCTCGAAATCCACGCGACGACCGACACCGGCACCGACACGCTCTTCAATCTGGAAGAACACTTCCTGGGCAAAATTATCGCGTGCCAGCGTGATCAGCTCACGGTAGCGAAGCACGTCGGCGTAGGCCCGCACGGCCTCCAGCGCCGTCGTCTCCGAGGCTTCCAGCACCTCGAAATAGCGGGTGAGTTTGGCGTGCCCGAGGCGCGACACTTCGTGCTTCGTCGCAAAGCCGTCGTAAACCATCTGGTTCAGCGAGAGGGCGGCGCCACGCCGTGTGTAGTCCCGATCGGCGACGCCGGGGTCGCGTTGATGCTCGCGTCCGATGCCGGCCGTCAGGTCAACGCGCGGGCGATAGCCACCTCGCGCGACGTCCTGCTCTTCCTGAGCAGCGCGAAAGGCATGCCAGCTGGCCTGTACCTCAGGATTCGAGATGACGGCGCGCTGCACCGCCTCGCGCACGGACGCCGCCGGGGCGGCAACCGCGATGAGCGGAGCAAGCAGGAACACGGCAAGGTAACGACGGGCGGGAGTGCAGGTTATTTTTTTCATGGACTCAACAAGCGGACAAAACATCCGTAACTAAATGATGGGTGCCAGAGGCGATCGGCTTGAGCAATCAAAAACGGAGCGCGTCGCGCGGGATGAGAGGACAACACAGTGGTGGCACGCTGCATGGCAGGGTTCCGGTAAGTGAATCACGCGTACCGACTGCGAATCGGCCGTGGCGCCGCGCTTTTTTATTGTTATCGGCAATGTTAAGTGAAGATTCACACCTAAAATGTAAAAAACATGTGCTGCGCACTTCGCCACCTGGCCCGGCGAAACACTCGGCGCATGAATCCCATAGGCGAAGTGGCGCGCGTCTTTGCATTGCGCTGCCAGTGCCGCCGATCGATGCTTGATGGCGAATAAGCGATGGCGAAAGCCGGCCTCAGCGCGCTTTACGCGTCAGGTTTTGCGACTGCTTGCCGGGCTGGCATTCAGCCTGCTCACCATCGCGCAATCGGGTCTGGACGAAGTCGAAGTGACCGCAGGGCGACGCTATGGCGA
>RCMY010004566.1_pt1 | contig 20989 bp, 16 predicted proteins | sample 2041341 | NCBI WGS metagenome assembly RCMY01 (sample SAMN09708234, study PRJNA481090) | Marine sediment metagenome, whole genome shotgun sequencing project.
ACCAGCTCGGGCGGCATCGGTGCGCCACCGCCGCCGATCGAGCGGAGGCTGGAGGTGTCGCGCTCGGCGAACGTCGGCGCCTCGAGCAGGTCCCAGCTCATCGTCGGTACGGCGACAAAGTTGGTGACCCGCTCACGCTCGATCAATTCGAGGGCACGGTCGGGGTCCCACTTGTGGGTGACGACGAGCTTGGCGCCGCTGACAAACGAGCCGAGCATCACGGGGACGAGTCCGGTGACGTGGAACAGGGGGATCGGCAGCATGAACGCGGTCTGGGGTGCGTCGGGGTCGGGCGGCTCGGACTCACGCGCTGCGGCTACTGCGGCTCGGGCGGCGAAGCTCATCAACGCACTCAGCACGGCCCGATGGGTCGAGACGGCGCCCTTCGGTCGGCCGGTCGTCCCGGAGGTGTAGAGGATGGTGACGTCGTCGTCGGGATCGATGTCGACCTCGACCTCGGGCATGGCTCCGTCGTCGCGGAGGAGGTCGTCGAGGGTGATGACACCTTCGGCCACTGGTCGCTCGGGGCGGACCGCGACGACCGTCGTGTCGATCGACCCACGGGGCGCGTCGGCGATCCGGGCGAGACGCTCGTCGTCGGCGAACACAACCTTGGATCCGGAGTCGTCGAGCGCATAGACGATCTCGTCGGTGGCCCACCAGGCGTTGAGCGGGACAGCGACGGCGCCGATGCTCGTGATCGCCACGAATGTCGCGATCCACTCGGGATAGTTGCGCATGGCGATCGCGACCCGGTCGCCGTGCTCGATTCCGAAGTCGTTCACCAGGGCGTGGCCGACCTTGCCGGCGAGGCCCAGCACGTCGGGCATGGTCCAGCGATCGTCTTCGTAGACGATGAAGTCGTCGGTGCGACCGGCCGCCAGCGCGTAGAGGTGGCGCAAGTTCGGTGGCGTACCCGCGAACACCTTGGTGAGGCGACCGAAGACCTCGGTCTCCGTTATCTCGAACATGGTGCCGGGCGCGCACACGGCCGCGCAGGCTTCGTGGAAACTCATCGACATAGCCACGGTTTGTAGCAGCTCATCGGGTGCCGGAGCGCAGCGGCCCGGATCATCGAGTCGACTCAGCACAGCATCGGTTGTCGCTGTTCGGCGGGCTCGCCGTCGGCGCCGCCGGGTTCTGGAGGGGCCGTTCGATCGCGGCCGGGCTCCGGTCGGACTCGGTTGATGCTCGGCCCTCGGTGGAACTCGGTGCCGTCGGGTCTGAGCCACGTGCAGATGCGGCCTCAGCGTCCATCGTCCTTCGTGGACCAGGTGGTGATGCTGCTCGCAGAGTGGGAGCAGGTTGTCGAGATCGCTGGTCCCGCCGTTGATCCAAAAGCGGATGTGGTGGATTCTGCAGTGGTCGAAGCCCACCGTGCAGTGCGGGTGGGCGCAGGTCCGGTACATCGCTCGAAGGGCTCGGCGTTGGGCCCGGTTCGCCGTGCGGTGGTCGCGACCCAGGTCGAGCACTTCGCCATGCTGGTCGACGGCGGCCACGGCGAAGGTGGCGTCGCAGCAGAACCGCTGCGCCGTGCTGACCGGGATCGGGGTGCCGTCGGAGAGTTCGCACAGCGTGTCGGGGTGTCGGCCGCCGCACACCGAGGCGAGATCGACGTGCGCGATCACTTCCGGTCGGCGTTGGACCGAGGCGTCGGACGACGTGGCTGCGATCAGCGCATCGACCTGCAGCTGTGCGAACGGTATGCCCTCGTTGCCCGCCTCGGCCCGGAGTCGAGCGAGCTGCGCCTGGTGCGCGCTGTGGAGCGTCGCGTCGCGGATCGGGTCGAGTTCGATCAGCGTCTTGCACATGCCCGTCGACTTCTCGACCCACCGTGTCATCTTCGACGACGCCCGCTGGCGTTCGAGCTCTGCCTCGTCGTTGCCGGGGGAGTGCTGCTCCTTGATCCGGTCGACGATGTTCTTGGTTTTCCGTTCGAACTCGGACACCCAGTCGGACGTGGCCGACTCGACGATGTCGTCGACTTCGAGATGGAGGTCGGAGCGTTCGGCGTCGCTCAGCCCCTTGGTCAAGCGAACGAGCGCATCGAGATGGTCGGCTGAACACCCGCCGATGGCGAGTGCGTCTTCGAGTGCCGGGAATTCAGTGCAGATCTGCTCGCGCTGCTCTGTGGCCTTCGCCTCCTTGCCCGATCGGCGACCCTCGTCCATCAGGGCAGTCGAAGCGGGCTCGGATTCGCCCGCCGCCTCGAGTTCGTGCAGCCGGCGAGCCAAGGTGACGTGCGCCGCCTGCGCCCAGCCCAGCACCCGGTTCGTGTGAGTGATCATCTGCCCGATCCCGGCCCGATCGGCGACGGCGGGATCGGACCCCAGCAGCGCGGTCAACGCTTTCGTCACTCCGTCGTTTCGCATGGCCGTCACCCCCAGGTCGTGATCTCGTCAGCAATTCATCGAAGGTCAACATATCAAGAGTTGCTCCGAAAAGCGAACATATGTTCGATCACATTTCAATGATCGCTGAACGGAACGACCGCAGAGCGGAATGAGGTTTCCCGCCCCGTTGAGCTGACATAGCGGTTGCGATTGTCGAGCGCTGCAGTTGGGCCGTCGTATGGCACCTCGGGAACTCCGCCAGCCGGGTTACCGAGCGCGAGTTATGCGCAACTCGTCGTGAGCAGAATGCCGGCTATGGGCGGCCAGATGGCCCTCGCGGCGTGGTGATTATCGTGCGCTGCAGTGGGGCTCCGCGGTGTGGCGCGAGTTCCTGCGGCGCGACTGCGTTACGGGGCGGTGATGTCGGGTGACCCCAACGGCACGTCGGCGACGCGCTGCGCGGTCGATCACTGAGTGTTGTCGGACGGCCGGCGAGAACGGTCCGGTGTTCACTCGTCCTGGCATCACTGAGTCCGGTGTGGCCGTGAGGCAAGTCGACCAGCGAGATGGAACCGGCGTAGGCCGACAATGACATCGATTGATCTGCCGCATCCTCGGCGGGAGAGCAGGCTGCTGATGCGGAACGCGACACCGTTCAGGCGCTGGAACGTCGGCGCCAAGAGACCCGCTCACAGAGTCGGGCATCGAACTCTCAAGCAACCTGATCGCGGTTGGTGGTATCAACGACAGAGGTGGGAGCGCACCGCAGATGCCTCGTTGAGAACCATCTGCTCGAGTTCGCAAATGTCGGCGCTCGGTTCGAGCCCGATCGCGGCCAGTTCGGCTCGCAGTCTGTCGCAGGCTTGAAGCGCGTCGACGCGGCACCCATCGAGCGAGAGCGCCAGCACCAGCAGATACCAGAGTCGTTCCCGATACGGATTCCGTACGACCTCGGCTTGGAGACTGGCGATCGCCGATATCAGTCGCCCGCACGCCACATCGGCCTCCAGTCGAACTTCTACGGCACTCAGGCGCAAGGCCTCGAGGCGCCGCACCTCTGGTTCGAGGAAGCTCACGTTGCCGAGATCTCCAAATGGAGTTCCTCGCCACAGCGCCAACGCATCGGTCGCGAGGTTTGCGGCTGTCGTCGGGTCGTCGGCGAGGAGCGACGCGGCATCCCCGAGCAGGTACTCGAATCTGATCGAATCGACCTGGTCGGGTTCGGCGACGAGGCGATACGAATGATCGATCAGCTCGATGGCATCGTGACCGAGCCGGCCTCTGAGCCGGGACACGAGCGATTGGAGGGTGTCGAGCCCCGAGCTCGGGGGTGCACCGTTCCAGATCCCTTCCAGCAGGCGGTCGGTCGACACAACTCGGTTGGGTACGACCGCGAGCGCAGCGAGAACGAGTTGCTCGTTTCTGCCTCCGAGATGCACGGCGCGTCCGACCCGGTACGCCTCGATCGGGCCGAGCACGCCGATCTGGAAGTTGTCCATGGTTCTCTCACCCACGGCAATTCTGCGACGGATGCCTTGCATCCGCCAGAGGACTACGGCCCCGTCGCATGCCGGGTGCATGCGACGCGCAGGCGTTGTGCATGGTGTCGGGTGAACAATCGGGTTACGGGGGTGGCGACGTGCCAGCGAGAAGTTCAGGCTCGAACAGTCGTGGAGTCTCCACGACAGAGCACGATGCCGCGTCCTCTAAGAATCGCCCCGGCTCCCGTGCCAGTACTGGAGACCGCTGCACCTTTCGTGAGCGGCTCCCCTGGACAAATGCCGGCGAGCTACAACCTAGAAAGGGCAGAACCATGATTAAGTCACGGATCTCAATGCTCGCGACCGTGCTTGTGATGGCGGCGGGTGCCATCCCGGCGGCACCCGCGGAGGCCGCCCCTGGGGACGAGAGCTTCTCCGTTCGCATGGTCGAGCAAGAGGTGCATGGCTACGGCTGGGAGCAGGGCTTAGAGGTAACTGTCGCGATCGATGATCCCGCCACAGACCCCGATCCCGACTGGAGCGACACACAGCTGGCGTTACCCCCGCAATGGGATCCCACGATGGGCTTCGTCCAGTTCCAGCCGTTCGTCGATGGCTTCGTGATCGAGCCCGGCTTTGAGGTCACGATGTCGCAGCTGGCGGGCGGTACGACTCAGGTCAAGACGCACACCGTGACGTCGCTCGTAGTGGTGGATGTAAACGAGGACACCGACGTCGTGTCCGGTACCGGCGACGAGGACGCTCCGATCCATGTGTCCGTCTGGGATGATTTCGGGACGTGGCGCGAGGCCACCGTGACCGCAGGCACGTGGAGCGCCGACTTCTCGATCGCCGGTCCTGGCGGCGACCAGGTGAACATCACTCGTGGTACCCAGGGCGAAGCAGCGGAGTCGGACGCCGACGGTGATAGTACCCAGTGGTCGTGGAGCATCCCGGCTCCGGCATTCTCGGTCGAGACGCCGGGGAGCGTCTGGTCGTTGAATGATGGATGGGTTCCGGGACGAACCGTGACGCTGACGGTCGATACCGACCCTGATCCCACCAATGGGAACCTCTATCAGACGACGACCGAGGTCCAGAGCTGGGGGCCCGGACCGTGGAATGCGGGTTGGAGCTTCGGCAATCTGCCCTACGCCATCGAGCCCGGCCACTATGTCATCGCCGATGACGGCGTCGACGTGACTCAGGTACTCCATGTCGTTGATCTGACGATCACCGACATCAACGGAAACGACATAACCGGGACTGCTCCTGCCGGATCCATGGTGGACGTACACGCCTGTGATCAGGTCACGTGCGAGAACGTCACCGCCACAGCCGATGGCGCCGGCGTCTGGGTCGCCAACTTCTCAATTGGAATCGTGTCCGGCTTCGGTGGAGCCGCCGAGATTCGGGACGTCGATGGCGACTCCACTCACCGCGGGTGGCAGCTCCAGGATCCTTACTTCGGCGTCGACGTAACCCACGAGGAGATGTGGGCCGTCAACTGGCCGGTTGGCGAGACGCTGACCTTCCAGGTGTTCGCCGACGAGACCATGGCCGATCTGCTGTGGACCGACACGATGGTCGTGTTCGGTACACCGTGGCAGAACACCGAGGCCGGCTACCGGTTCTGGGGCGAATTCGACGCAACGGGCGGCCAGTACTTCACAGTCACGGACGGTGTCACGCCGAAGGACCTCGTCGTCAGCACGGTCAGCATCACCAGTGTCGAACCGGACACTGATCGCTACACCGGAACCGTCGATCCAGCAGTGACGGCGGACGTGGAGGCCGAGGTGTGCGCCTGGGCGCGGACCGCCGACCCGAACGATGACCCGAACGACGGCATCGAGCAATGTGCTCAGCCGGATGCGACGACAGGTGCGTGGTCGATCGACTTCGCCGGCGTCGGCGACATCATCCCCGGCGACCATCTCGGGGTGCGTCAACGCGACGACGACGGCGACGAGACGAGCTACAGCTGGCACGTCCCGCCCTGGATCTACGTCGAGCTCGCCGAGCAGGATGACGCTGGGGTGGATCTGTACCCCGACCGCGTGGGCCTCGATCAGTGGATCGGACCCGTCGATATCTACATCGGCGACGTCGAAGTCATGTCAGATGTCGTCACGTCTGGTGGCTACGTCCAGGTGGATCTCGACGTGGAAATCGGCGACACGATTCGTGTTGTCGACGCACACGACAACAAGTCCCTGGACATCGAAGAGCTGACTATCGACAACGTCACGGCCTGGGATGACCCCGACCGGCCGAGCACGGCGTTCGGCACGGCAGTGATCCCCGACAACACGCGCCAGGTGCAGGTCACCGCCTCGGCCGACTACGGCTGGTGGACCGAACGCTGGGTACCCGTGATCGCGTCGCAGTTCGAGGCAGATTTCGCCAACCCCGGCAACGGCTGGCGTGAGTCGGAAATCGGCTACTTCGGCGAAGGCGGCGCCGAGGACGTGTACCTCGGTGGCGAAGTGCGAGCGAACCTGTGGGACCTCGACAACGACCAGGTGCAGGCCATCTGGCACACCTGCAATCCGCGTATCATCATCGTGCGCAACAACGATCGCATCGAGGCGGTCTGCTTCCCCGTCGGTAGCGAGCTGGTGGTCGTGCTCGACGATCCGGCGACCGGCATCGGCACTGACTGGGAGAGTGACCCGGTCACCGTGATCCGCAATCCCGACAAGCCCTGGGAAACGCTGGTTGTATTCGAACTCGGGGAGTACACCGCACCTGACGCCGCGGAGGTCACCGCGACGGCCACACCTGACGAGGGTGATCCGGTGGTGGTCACCACGGAGGTAATCCCCTTCACGATCGACCTCATAGACGAAGACAACGACACAATTACGGGAACGGCACCCGTAGGTTCCGAAGTCCTGGTCAACGCTGACGGTCAGTGGCGGTACCCGATCGCCGATGCGGCGAACACGTGGGTGGCTGATTTCTCTGAGCCCGGCGACCAGGCCGGCGAAGAGAACCCGGTCGACCTGATCCCCGGCTCCCAAGGTGGAGCGACGCTCATCGACGAGAACGGGAGTGCAACGACGATCGCGTGGCGCATCTCCAATGCGCAGTTCCAGGTGGATCCGTCGCAGGGGTCGATCTGGGCCAACGAGTTCGAACCGAACGGTGAGATCACCATCACGATCGACCCGGTCGACGCCGACCCCTACGTTTCCGGCCCCTATCTGCTCGATGAGTGGGGCAACTTCGATAGCAACTACGACGGCCTCAGCTTCGTGGTGCCGCCAGACTCTGTCGTGACCATCGGCGACGGGACCACCACCAAGGACCACACGGTCACCGGGTTGGTTGTCACCGGTGTCGACGCCGACTTGGATGTGGTGTCGGGTACGGCAGCTCCGGGGTCGATGGTTGACGTGTGGGAGCACCAGGAAGGCAACACCGTCTCGGTGGTGGCCTGCGACGACGGTGCCAACCCGTGCGATGCCGGCGACGCGCCTGGGACGTGGCATGCCGACTTCAGTGCTCTGGTCGACCTGGTTGCCGGCCACGACGGCAACTCCGGCCAATGCGACTCTGACGGCGACTGCACCAACGCCGGCTGGTGGGCGCCCTCCCTCCCGTGGGTGACAGGAGACGCCGGCAACGATCAAATATGGGGTGGTGGTCCATGGGCGCTCGATGACGACATCACCATCATGGTCGACGATCCGACAACGGCTGCCGATCCCGACTTCACGGCGACAACGACGATGGAACCCACAGAGTGGAATCCGAATGTGTATGAATTCAACCTTGCGGTGGGGGCCGATATCGGCCTAATGCCTGGGTTCAAGATCGTGGCATCGGATTCGAGTATCACCAAGACGCTGATCCTTACAACCCTGAAAATCACCGAAGTCGACTCAGACAACGACCTCGTGCGCGGTCTCGCGGACGACGGCGTTCCGGTGTATATCGACGGGAGAAGCGACCAAAACGGCGAATGGGCCAGCCGCGTGGTCGATCCCGTGGAGGGCTCGTTTGAAGCCAGCTTCGGAGTCCCCGGTACCGGGGAAAGCGAACAGGTGACCATCGACGTCGCGCCCGGTTCGAGCGGCACGGCGCAGCAATACGACGGTGACGGCGACTACACGCACGCCGGATGGGGCGTTCCCGGCGAGGGTGGACCGCCGCAGATCACGATGTTCGAGGGTCCAGCAGAGCCACTTCCCTTCGACGTGGAGGCTCTTGCCGAGGCGACCTTCGTCGACCCGGGCCAGGACGCCGGCCACGCCGTCGAGCTCGACTGGGGCGACGGAACGGTCAGTCAGCCGGTGCCTGTCTACGAGGACGGTGTCGGGTCCATCTCCGACTCGCACCTCTACGGTGGGCCGGGGATCTACACCCTGACCTTGACCATCACCGACGAAGCCGGAGAGACCACCACGGATTCCTTCGAATACGCCGTGATGTACGACCCGGCGGGTCAGAAGATCAAGGGGACGGTGAAGGTGGTCGACGAGACCACGTCGATGCACCTCAGCGTCAACGTCAAGCCAGACAAGAAGACGGGTGTCCCCAAAGGACACGTCCGGTTCAATCCAGACGGCTCCGGTTTCGCCGATGGCTTCGACGCCACGGAGATCACGTACCTGCTGATCTTCGGCGACTGGGCCATCGTCACAGGTACCGGCACTATCGACGGAGCGGGGGAGTACGGCTTCCTCGTCTCGGCGCTCGATCAGAGCGACGAGGGCGGCATCGACGCTTTCCGGGTGCTCATCTGGAACGACGTGGGAGTCGTCTTCGATAGCCAGCCGGGCGACGACAGCATTGCGACGCCGACAACCGTGCCCACCCACGGCGACATCAAGATTCGGTAGCGCCACAGGACGATCTGCGGGCGGGGCCGACCAGCGGTCACACCCTCATGCGCTGCATGGGCCGGTGGGGCATCTGACTGGTCAGAATCGTTGGTTCTGTTGATCAGAGTGTTCGTGGGCTCCTGATCCGCCATGGGCCGTGAGAGCTAACGGCACGTCCGGTACCGGCACATCAGATCGGGGCGGGAACGGGCTCCGCCGTGCCTCCGGCCCGCCCGTAATCGCGGTCAGGCAGGCTCCGACCTGCGGTGCAGAGTCATATGAAGCCGCACGCCCTCGACGCCGTGGGAACCGCCCAATAATCACGGCCACCACTCGTCTGCCAGGCCCGCTCGCGAACGGCACGTACGCGATCGGCCAGGCACTCGATATTGCGCCTTTGCCTCCGTCGGGCGCCGGGGTGCGTTGAGACCGATCGTCGCGCCGGATATTTCGCTGCCTGAGGGTTGCACGGTGCCGTGATTATCAAGCACGGCAATGGGGCCGCAGTCGAGTGCTTCGCCGGCGCCGGAACTCGCGTTACGGCGTTCTCGTTATGGGCGGCAGTGCCGGGACCACTGGCCGGCAGGTTCAGGTCGGATTCCGATCGGTGTGCCCGGGTGTCATGTTTGCCCAAACGGGCTCGACCCAGCGGTTCTGACGATTGTTTGGTGCGATGTGTCGCGCAAGAGTGGGCTCTGGGTGCTCTTATCAATGATGGATCGAACACGGTCGGACTTCGAACGCTTCGTGCGTGACGTGGAACCAAGGTTGCGGCGCGCTCTGGTCGCAGGGTTCGGCGCACAGCTCGGCCGGCAGGCCGCCGCCGATGCGCTCGTCTGGTCGTGGGAGAACTGGGACAAGGTTCGCCGCCTCGATAATCCGGCTGGCTACCTCTACAAGGTGGGCCGTACCGCCGCGACCAGGGCGGGCGGGCGTGATGTCCCGTCCGCAGACGTGCCGGCGCCGCACACCGACGACGGCGTGGCGTTCGAGCCCGGCCTGATGCCGGCGTTACGTGCGCTCTCTGCGCCGCGGCGGACCGCAGTGCTGCTGGTTCACGGGTACGGCTACACGCTCCGAGAGGCCGCAGAACTGGTCGGTGTCACAGCTTCGACGATTCATCGCGATTGCGATCGCGCGTTAACAGAACTACGAGCCCACTTGGAGGTTGAAGATGTCCACTGACCTGGACCGAGCACTATCCGACGTTGTCGCCCAACTCGACGACGCAGCGCCGCCCATCACCGTCGACGAGATCCTCAACGTCCACGACGACGCAGAACACGCCGTTCTTGTCCCGCTCACGCGCACCGTCCAGACGCGACGGCGGCCGCTGATGTTCGTTGCGGCCGCCGCCGCCGTAGCGGCGCTCGTCGCCGGCATGGTCGCGGTCACGTCGTTGCGCGATTCGTCGTCGGTGTCGGATCAGCCAGGTCAGACCGCACCACAGAGACCCGACGACCTGCCAGCGACGGGCGTTGCGTTCTCGCCTGAGGATGGGCTCGCTCTATCGGTCGCACGCGACACGCTGATCGCCGAGTGCATGGCGGACAAGGGATTCGACTATCCGCTCCCCACCACCGACGAACTGATCGCGGCGTTCGGCGAGTGGCAGCCACACGCCGTGCTCGGGATCCAACGCGCCGGCGCGGCCAGACGAGTCGGCTACCACTCCGCCGGCGTCGGCGGATTCGGCACCCCGAGCCAAGCGAGCGCCAACCAGCTGATGGACGCTGCAGAACGTGAGGCATTCGGCATCGCCCTCGAGGGCCCTGAACTCGCCGCGGCGACAACGCCCGACGCTGTCACAGATCCCGAAACCGGCCGGGTACTGGTCGGCGGCTGCTGGGGACAAGTCCAAGCCGCCGCCCTCAACAACGACGAGGATCTGCGCGCTGCCGTCAACGAGGCCGGGAACATTGGCGAGATGGCACCCTCTGGAGCCGGCTTCGACGACGCTGCCCTCAACAACCCCCGCGTTCAGGACGCACTCGACACCTGGTCGACCTGTGTCGAGACGCGCACCGCAGAGCAGGCCGACACACCCAACGAACTCGCCCGCCGATTCCTCGACGGCAACTACGACGGCTCAGCCAACTCAGAAGAGATCACCGTCGCCGCCGCCGACGCCGAGTGCCAACAGGAGGCAGACCTGTGGACCACGTGGTACACCGTCGTCGCAGAACTCACCCACAACCGGCTTGGCGCCGACGCTGACCTGTACGACGACTGGACCCTCGCCCGAGTCGAAATGGTGAACTCCGCGCGGACAACCCTTGCCGATCGCAACATTGAACTGCCGTCGCTGGACTGACGCAGCTAGCGCATGACCTCGAGTGGTTCGTCACGATCCACACCCACACCGGTTTGCGCCGATCGGCCGAGCCCAGCTTCGCACCCGAGCGAAAACTTCCTGCCGAAGACCTCGACCACGCGCTGAACTTCCGGCGAAGTCGGTCGGGCAATCGCCACTTGAGACCGCTCATAATCGCGTCGTCAGTCGACGGGCAGACTGGCGCGTTATCGGCACGTTCGATCGGTTTGAACCGATCAGATCGTGCGAGATGGAGTGCGGTTGCGGGGCAGTCAGTCTGCTGAGGCTGCTGGTGTTGTCGGGCCCTCGAACATGTCGGTCTGCTTGACGGGCTTGAAACCAACACTCGGGTAGAGGCTGCTCGATGCTGGGTTGCTCAGCTCGAAGCAGATCTTGATCCGCTCGGCTCCCGCCGCCGAGAGCTGTTCGATTCCTGCCGTGAGGAGATGGCGAGCGAGCCCGCGGCGCTGGTGATTGTCCTCGGTACGCATCGGCTCGACCATCCCTGTGGAGGTGACCGGATCGAACCAGAACAGTCCGTACGCAGCGACGTGATCGTCGCGGTCGAGCACAACGAGATCGAGGTCGGGTCGGTACAGCGAGGTCTGGAGCAGCAGTTGTTCGACGTCTACTCCGTTGCGCTTGATGAAATGGTGTGGAATGGGCTTGGCGTCGAGTCGACTTGCCACTCTGAATCCCTCTCGCAGCGGACTGACCTCAGGTCGGGCCTCGGCGTCCATCCAGGTTTCGACGTATCCGCCTTCCTCGATGTCGAAGCCGCGGTCTGACAAGACGTCGCGGAGAACGTCATCGATGCGATCGACTTCGAGTTGCACTTTCTCGAGCCCACGGGCACGGGCTTGTTCGAGCCCTCGTTCGACGACCGCCAGCATCAGCTCAGGTGTTGCGTCGGGCAGAAAGATCGGATCCAGTTGCACTCCGTAGCTCCACTCCGTCGTGATCACAGCGGCCTCTGGGCGACCGTGGTCGTCGACCCAGAACAGTTGCGGTGCGGAGTCGGTCAGGTGCGAACCCTGTGCCCACCACCACTGCAGATCGGCTGCTTCGTACAATCCTTTCGTCGGGTGGGCGTTCCGGGCGCGCTGGAGCAGCGTCGTGACCGTCGCAAGCGCATTGATGCCCACGCTCGATTGTTCGCTGAGGTGCAGCACCCGCACAAAGCTACGCCTTCGCTTGCTCGGCCATCCACTGCGTTCAAGTCAGACGCAACCACGGGCGCTGCGTGTCGATGTCGCCGAAGTCAGAGCCAACATGCTGCCCGCGAACCACTCGATATCACCGACCTCAGAAGCGCTCCGCCACCGTCCGAGAACGGCACGTTCGATCGGGTGATCCCACCCATATCGCGCCCAGTGCCGGGCGTGACGTTGCTCGCGAGTCGAGCGCTTCACGGTCCGTGCCTACCGCGTGCCCGGAACAGCACGTAACCCCCGGACACATCGGTCACCAACGGGATAGATTAACGGGCAACCAATCCACATATCGCCTGCTCATAGGGCATCTTCGCAGGTCACGATGACACTGACGTAATCGGCTGCCGCAACTTCCAAGCTGATGATGCGGTTTCGATTACCGTCGTCCGCTCCACTCAAAGTCCCTGGTCAGAGAGTTTCTGGCCAGGGAATTGTGTACCGCCGAGCGGTCTCATGGGCGTGTCGTATCTTGATGTGCCACGAAAGTTGGCGCCAAGCACGAGGAGACCCTCATGGCCCGAGCCCGTTCATTCGGAAACATCCGATCCTGCTCGATCCGTACGGTGATCATGGCGCCATGAACTTCGAGCGCAATTCCTCGCTCGCCGACCTCGTTTCCGAATTCATACGATCGACCCCACGTTGAGCGGTACGGTCGAGCCTTCTCGTCGGTCGCGAAAGGACCCAACTGATGACATCACCTCGCCACACGCACGGATCGTTTGCATTGCGTCCCAGGCTCTTCGCCGCCGGCGTGGTCCTGGCCCTGACAGCGTGCGGATCCGGCTCGGATTCCGAGTCCGGTCCTGACTCCGTACAAGAGTCGGTGGACACGATCGCAGGTGGTGCCGACGACGCCGACACCGGTACCGACGTCAGCGCGGCGGCGAGCGGCAGTGAAGCCGACTTGGCACCCGATGTTCCGGCCGATGTCCGGCACGTACACCGACGGCGAGTTCGACGCCGTCTACCTCGGCCTCGCCAAGATCCCCGTTGGCCCCGACATCTGGCCTGACGGCGCCTGCTACACGGTGCTCTTCGAAGTGACGTACCTCGATCCGTACGACTATGGAAACGATCAGTTCCGTCCCTCGGTCGACGGCTACCTCACCGACGGACGGGTCGCCGACGATGATGACAGTGGCGTGGGGTGCGACCAGAAAGTGCTCGCCGACTCCGGGTACGAGCGGGGGGTCGACACGACCCTCGCCGGTGGTGAGACCGCAAAGATCTACAGCGGTGCGTTCCACGTGTCCGCCGCCGACGTCGGCCTCCTCGACGTCGTGACGCTCTTCGGTGGCGGACCCGAGTCGGGTCTGGTTGCCGAGGTCACCCTCGACCTCACGAGCTGAATCTGGCCTCGCCGACCACCGTTTCCCGTTGACGAGACCCGACAGGGCGTTTGCGTGGCGGGCAATGGCGAGTTGGCGGATCGCAACCGCGAATGCGATGACACGGGCGGAGAGCGAGAGAGCACATGCGGCGATCTACATGGAGGTGATGCTGCCTCAATCTGGAATCGACACATCCCTGAACATCACGCGGCCGCTCGGGCCGCCCCGTGCTGCCGGTCCTGGACGGTCCCGACAGGGTGCTCCAGATCGCCTACAAAGTGACGCGCCACAAGGGAACCGGCCGTCGCACCGCGCATACGATTGCGGAACGGCATCCAGACGATTCGCGACATGGATGCGCTCGCTCGCCGCCGATTGCGAATCGTCTCAATCGGGGGTCCCCAACCGGACGCGCGCTCTGCGCAAGCCGGTGACAGCGCGGATGTCGGTGGACCGCGGCGAACGTCGTTCATCATCGAAGACGTGCTTCGGTGAGCACCGGCCACGGGACGAATCCGAATCGTGGAATCCGTCGCTGATGCACCACCTCGAACCCCGCACCGATCAGCAGATCCCTCAGACGACGATGTGTCAGTGTCCGAACAGGCTGCCCTCCCGCCGACGACCAGGTCCGCAACCTGAACCTCAGGGGCGCCCGATAATCGCGGGTCCTATCTGCCCGACGACCCGCTCTGGTACGGCACTTTCGGCGGGCGGGCACCCGATCGGAATCGCGCGACTGCTCGCTGGACTGTGCGTGCCTCGGCGGACGCTTTGCGCAGTCCAAGGAGAGCGGGCCGGAGCCGACGGAAACGCGATGACGAGCGCGGTCATCGGGAACGCAACTGGACTCTCTGCGTTGCAGTGAACCCCGCGCACGACTCCTTCGGCTCGGGATGTGTGTCCATACGGAGATGTCAGGATATGAAGCCGTGGTGCCGATGCGAACACTCATCACCGCCTTCTCGTCGGCGGCCAAAGCGGCACTGGTGCAGCAGGGGTGGCAAAAGCGCAGCGGCAACGTCTACACCCTCGACCTCAACGACGGATTCCTTGCTTGGCTCGGACTCAACCGAGCCTCAAAGCATCGGCCTCTCACGATCAACCCCGTCGTGGGAGTGGTCCACGAACCCTCTCGCAAACTTGAACAACGGCTGCGAGGCTCGGAATCTTCGATCGTGCCGGCCCCGTCCGAGCGCGTCCCATATCGCGAGTCGCCGGTTCAGACGTCGAATGATGGCCAGGACCGATCGTCTTGCCGAATCTGCGCTACGTGGACGCGCGCCGTTGTCGCTGGCGTCCTGAGCGGGGTGCAGGAGCTTGGACCGGGCACATCAAGGCGATGAGCGGCAACAAGTTCGTGCGCTGTGTCAGCGGCGATGAGTATGGCATCAACGATTTCGTGGACAACGGCGATGCCACGATCAGCGATAGCGCCACCGGTTTGATGTGGGCGCAGGACCACGGCGCCGAGGGATTTTCCTGGGACGATGCGCTGGCCGAAGCCGAATAGGCCGAGGTCGCAGGCTATGACGATTGGCGTCTGCCCAATGCGAAGGAATTGCAGAGGATTGCTGATTGCGCCGGCGTCTTCCGGGCGATCGATACGAGCGTGTTCAATCTCACAGAGCTCACGAACATCCAGGGACAGACTGACTACCCCTTCTACTGGTCGAGCACGTCCAACTCAATAGAAGGTGGTGATGGCGAAGTAGACAACGGCATTGCGTACGCCTGGGTACTGGCTGCGGGATACAACACTGACCCCGATGGCTACGACCTACATGGCGCAGGCTCAGTTGTCTTCACCCCAAAATCGGAAGAGGACTTCACAGAACTGGATCCCGAAATTCACCGCTACAGCTATGTGCGACTGGTGCGTGGCGGTGACGTGACTGATAAGGAGGCGCTGACTCCCTATCGGGCGCTCATCGACAAGATGTCCGGAGTCTTTGGCCGACTCGCATCCGGACCGAAGACCAACGGCGGACGACGGGCGCACTCGATACCTGCATGCTGGCTCCAAGCCGTCATCGCCGCAGCTTCTGGATCATGTCGTCGAGGGCTTCGCGGAGGATGGATGCCTCGGTTCGGTTCAGGCTTCCCGCGGCCTTGGCGAGCCGGTCGAGCGAGCCGCGCGGGTAGTAGTTGCTCTTGAGGACCATCTTCTCCTCGATGTAGATCGCGACCCGTCCGCCTCCTTCCCGTTTGCCACGGGCCAGGGCCTCACTGGCGCACCGAATGATTTCCTCGGTGTCGTTCGCGTGTGGCGGCCGCGCGGCGACCCCGAAGGTGGCGCTGAGGGTCCCCTCGTCGAGTGGATGGTCCGCGAGGTGGGTTCGCACCTCGTCGAGGAGTATGAGTGCGTTCTCTGCTGAGGTGTTCGGCAGTGCGATCGCAAACTCATCGCCGCCCAGTCGACCGACGATGGCATCGACGGGCAACGAACTGGTGAGTGTTTCGATCCACGCCTCCAGGGCCCGATTACCGGCATCGCGCCCGTGGATGTCGTTGAACTCGCGAAAGCGGTCGAGGTCCGCCAGTGCGACGGCCACTGCGCCGCCCTGCAACACGGCATCGATCTCGGCAATCAGGTCGTCAACTTCGACGGTCTCTTTGTGACCACGCCAGTTCATAGATATACTCATGACATATATATGTACGAAGTAATAGGCCAAGTCAACCCCGGGCCGTCCGGGAGTGGACTCTGCGAGGATCTCGCTCATCGGTAGGGTCGCGTCGTGGCCGGTCAATTCCATCTCGACGCGGACACGTATCGAGAGATGATCCGCTCGGAGATTGGCGACTACGACGGTCTTCAGGCCGAGTTGGCCAACGCCACGACCAAGATCTCGGCAACCTTCATCCTCGACCTCGGTTCGGGCACTGGCGAGACGGCGTGCGCCTCAGCGTCGTGTCTTCTCTCTGTCGAGCGGGTAGGAGTAGGAGGTGTCTTGTGGACTCTTCAAGCCGATCCGGTGTCCGTCTGCGTCGCACGCGATGGCGTAGCGCGCACCGAAGAACGTGTCCCACGGTTCGACGCTGGTGGTGTTCCCGGCTGCGACGACACGGTCGTGGAGATCATCGACATCTGTTCGGCTCGACACGCTGATGTCGATGACGGTCGAGCCGGCCGCCGGCCCGGCGTACGCCGGGTCCCGGAACCGAGCGAAGTCAGGTTCGTGCACAACGAGATTCATTCCGTTCACGAAGGCGATCACAGCAGCCTTGTGATGCCTCGGGGCCCACGGGAAGCCGAGGAAAGCCCAAAAACCCCTTTGCGCGCTCGAGGTCGGTGACGATCAGATTCACTTGCGCGAGTCCCTTCATCAACCAGTCTTCGCGCAGTCATTTCTGACTCGGGATCACGCACCACCCGACGCCGGCTGTCGCCGGCAGCGAGCAAGGGTCCAGGCACTTAGAAAACATCGGCCGTGGCCGCCGCACCCGCTTCTGATCGGGACGATTGCGTGCGGCGATGCGCCAAAGAATGCTCCGAACGAGCTGTTCACAACTCGGGACCATGTCCTGGTGCCCTCAATTACCCGTAGGTATCCGTTGCCCGGTCCAAAGTTTCTGGCGATGGTGTGTCCTCCGGACAGACTTCGTTCGTTGTGGTGGTGTCGACAGTTCGTCGACGATCCGACGAAGACGATTCAACTTGGAGGAAATGACATGACGCAGTACCTGATCTCGGTGTGGCACGACGAGGAATACGAACTCGACTTCAGCAGCGACGATGCCCAGCGGCAGATGGCCCAGGTCGGCCAGTTCAACACCGACCTCCAAACATCAGGAGCGTGGGTGTTCGCCGGCGGTCTGCAGCCAGCGTCGTCGGCGACGGTTGTTCGAGCCGATGGTGACGAGGTGTCGATGACTGATGGCCCGTACGCCGAATCGAAAGAGCAGATGGGCGGTTTCTGGATCATCGAAGCCGCCGACCTCGATGCCGCGCTCGACTGGGCGCGACGCGGAGCTGCTGCGTGTGAAGGCCCGGTCGAGGTCCGTCCGCTGCAAGGTGGCTGACGACCTCGACTCGGTGTTCCGGCGTGAGCACGGCCGGTGCGTTGCAACGTTGATCCGCGTCCTCGGCGATATCGACCTCGCCGAGGACGCGGTCGCCGACGCATTCGCGATCGCGACCGACCGATGGTCGACCGATGGGATTCCTCCCAACCCGGGGCGTGGATCACGACCACCGCTCGCAATCGTGCGATCGATCGGCTGCGTCGCGAATCGACGCGCACCGACCGCTACATCGCCGCCCACCGGACACAGGACTCCACGATGAACAACGACGAAGCCGATGAGTTCGGTCTCCTCGATGACCTCGCCGACGTCGTAGTCGACGACCAGCTGCGGTTGATCTTCTTGTGTTGCCACCCGGCGTTGTCAGCCGACGCCCGCGTGGCGCTCAGTCTGCGGTTGATCGCTGGTCTCGAAGCTGCCGAGATCGCTGCGAGTTTCGTTGTCGCCGAGGCAACCATGGCGAAACGTCTCGTGCGAGCGAAACAGAAACTGCGCCACAACAACGCGCCGTATCGGATCCCGTCGCCCCCTGACCTTCCCGACCGACTCCACGTCGTGCTCACCGTGATCTCCCTCGTCTACACCGAAGGCCATCGAACAACGTCGGGCACCGAGATGGTTCGGCGCGATCTGACCGGCGAAGCACTCCGACTCGCCCGACTCGTCCACGAGCTGATGCCCGACGAACCCGAAGCAACCGGTCTGCTCGCGCTCCTGCTCCTGACCGAATCGCGCGTCGACGCACGCCTTGATTCGGACGGTGACTTGGTGCGGCTCTCAGACCAGGACCGAACCAAGTGGAACCGTGACCTCATCGACGAAGGGCACCACCTCATCCGAGCGTGTCTGCGCCGTAACCAGCCGGGCCAGTTCCAGATCCAAGCGGCGATCGCTGCCGTCCACACCGACGCAGCCACCGATTCAGAAACCGACTGGCACCAAATTCTTGCCCTCTACGACCAACTCGCCACGATTCGCCCGAGCCCGATCGTGGCGATCAACCGGGCCGTCGCCGTCGCACAAGTCCACGGCGCCGCCGCCGGACTCGTCGCGCTCGACGACATCGAACACACATCCCAGATCGAATCCTTCCAGCCGTACCACGCCGTCCGAGCCGACCTCCTGGCACGTTCACACCTTTTCACTGAAGCGGTGCTCGCGTACGAACAAGCGATTGCACTCACGACAAACGGCAGCGAGACACGGTTCCTTCGACACCGACTTACCCGATGAGCGCAACCGCCTCGACCGCATAGCTACCCGGGCCAGCGCATAACAACACGCCTACAGATCGATCGAAGGCACAGCAGAACAGCACGTTCGATCGGTGGACCCGCTCGGAAACGTTCGGACCGGGTGGCGCTTCTCAGCCGAGCGCGCCGGGTCTGCACAGACGTGATGCGATCGTTTCGATGAAGGCATCATCGACGTCCACGGAGTCCACGACCAGGTCAGCCTCGAGCCACGGTTCATACGAGAGTCGAGTCACGTCCTCCCACGTCGGCATCACGTGACCTGGCAGGTTCGGGCTCCTCGACTCGATGCGACGCCGGTGCAGGTCCACGTCGCTACACACCACCTCCACCGTGAGAACGCCGACGCCGAGTTCGACGGCAAGATCCACCCAACCCTGCCGCGCTGCAGCAACAGGATTGACGGCGTCGACGACCACGTTCAGCCCCTCGACGAGCATCGATCTGACGACTTGATTGCCCACGACATACCCAGCGGCTCCGGCTGTCAGAGATAGATCCGCAGCGAGGGCGATGCCGGTCTCGATTGCATCGATGCGCACGAAATTCGCTCCCGTCCGTCGAGCAAGAGCGGCTGCAATGGTCGTCTTGCCTACTCCCGGACGACCTCCAACGACAACGAGCATGGACGCACCGTAGATGCCTCACCCACTCACGAGAAATGCTCGATATCGACATGGCTGACCCGAGGCGCATGCCGCTGGATATCGACATGTACGCGATCGGCCCCCGCTCGTGATCACGCAAGTCGCAAGCTGGGAAAATTCACTGCGGCCAAGAGTGCGGGCCTACTGCTCGAATCGCGCTGCCTCCAGTGGCAACATGTCCGGCAAGGTTCGTTTCAGTTCCGTCACGATGGCCTGCCCGAACCCGGGGGAGCTGGCGGCGTTCTACGCCGGCCTCACCGGTGGGGAGGTGACCTTCGTTCACGAGTCCGAATGGGCGACGGTGCGATGCGGCGATGCGAAGCTCGAGTTCATGGGCGTAGCTGACTACCGACCGCCAAAGTGGCCTGAAGATCCCTCACTCGTGCACGTCGACTTTCACGTCGATGACCTCGACGACGCAGCGGCTCACGCCGAGTCGGTGGGCGGCCGCCGTTTCGAATATCAGCCAAACGCAGCCCATTGCCTGGTATTTGCCGACCCTGTGGGGCACCCGTTCTGCCTTTCGTTGATCGACGACGTCGGTTGATCCTCGGCGGCGATTCCTCAGTAACGGCGATCAGAATGTTCATCGATCTGAGGTAGCAGGACCGCTCCTGATCGGCACCTCGGGCTCGTTCAGGTGCTCCAGAATGCGCGCCGTCGATCAGCAGCTTCGGCGCTGTTTGAGGCGCGCGAGTCGCATGGCCGCGTAATCGGGTTCCGCGGCCCAGGCGTTGGCAGCCTCCCAAGCGTCTGACAGCGTCTGCGCCCGCTGGTGCTGGTCCGCTTCGAGAAACGCGACGCCGAGGTTCGACAGGTCGTGCCAGGTCACGTCGACACGGCTCTCGTCCCAGTCGAGCAAGCCGACCTCACCTGTCGGTGTCATCCGAATGTTCGACGCGCCCGGGTCGCCGTGCACGACAGCAGTGGGTACGTTAGTGAAATCTGCGAACACCTCTTCCACGAGCGTGCGTTCGTCGACCGGCATGGCGTCGAGGTCGGCGTCCAGCTTACTCGACGGGCGTAGAGGTCGGTGACGACGCAGCACCCCGGTCGCTGGATGTGTTCACCGGTGAGCGCATGGAGTCGCTGCAGCTCTGCGGCGACTGCTGTCCAATCTGCTTCGGAATCCGGCGGGCGACCGTCGATCCATCGTTGAACGACAACTCCGCCATCGTCGAGTCGGTTGTCGTCGGTCGGGACAACGGACGGAACCACGAACCCTCTCATCGACAGGAACTCGATCAGTTCCAGCTCCCATCGCAGCGATGACTCGCTTCGACGAGAGCGGCGCACGGCGAACCATTCACCATCTCGCGTCGCTCGCCCCACCTCGTTGCGGTTGCCCTCGGCGACGGGCTCGACGGGCGCCAAACCGCTCCACGAGTCGACAGGTAGCACCACCGCGACCTTACGAGACCCGCTCAAGAACGTGCGCCACCAAATCGTTTCTGAGGTGCTCCAGATCGAAGCCTCTTTGTGTCAAGGGGCAGTTTCGAGGGTCGGGTTGGGCGCGTTGAAGAAGCCCTCTTGTGTGGTCGGGTCGAGGGTC
>RCMY010001648.1_pt1 | contig 20979 bp, 21 predicted proteins | sample 2041341 | NCBI WGS metagenome assembly RCMY01 (sample SAMN09708234, study PRJNA481090) | Marine sediment metagenome, whole genome shotgun sequencing project.
ATCGCGCTGGCCGGGTCCGGCGACGCGATCGAGGCCTATGGCAAGGCCTGCATCGCCGGCACCAATTGCGAGCTGGAACATGCGTCGGCGCTGATCCACACGCTGCAATTCGGCAATTTCTACCGCGAGGCTGTGGGCGCAAAAAGCTATCTGGGGTTCACCAACACGCGCGGGCCTGCGAACACGCAGATTCAGATCCCGCTGATGGACAAGAATGACACCGGTCGGCGGTCGCATTATCTGACGGTTCAGTTTTCAATCCCCGACGCACCTGCGGTGGACGAACTGGTCGTCGCCCTTGGCGCCGCGATGGGTGGCCGCCCCCATCACAGGATCGGCGATCGTTACTCTGACCTTGCGGCTCTGGGCCGAGATGTGGAAAATCCGGCAGGCGTCTCTTGATATTAATGCCGGGGCGAAAGTCGATCACTAGAGCGGCGCGATAGCCTCGTTTGGCTCGACCATATCCGAGCGTATCGCGCTGCGCATAGGAACTCCCGTCGGTCTCTGCTGGCGGGAAGTTTCCCCTCTCGGCAATGAATGGTGCCGAGAAGGTGGTTTTGGCTGAACCGATCAACCTACCCAAGCGTCGCCATTTCCAAGGCCCGCATGCTGAGCCAAGGTCATTGGCGATGAAAGAGCAGCCGTCTCCGATCAAATTGCCCTAAATCGGCCGTTGGGCGCTGATATCAGATATGCGGCAAGCATATAGGGCCATGCGCATGCGGTTCGACCTACGAGAGGAGTCGCCGCAAAGACAGTCCAGCAATCAACTGACGCAGACCAAGTGCCGCCCCGGCAAAGATCGAGGCAAAGACGATCGGTGCGTTCAACGTCAGCAGCGAAAAGGCCGAAATCCCCTGCCCGATCGTGCAACCCATTGCCAGCGCCGCGCCGAACCCCATCAGGATCGCACCCAGAACCTGTCGCTTTAACTCGCGTGGGTCCTCGCAGGCCTCCCATCGGAAATGCCCCTTGATCAGGCTGCCAACACAGGCGCCGATCAATACACCACCGACAGAGCCGACGCCGAACGACAGCCCACCGCCGCTGGAGGTCATGAGGAACAGCAGCGATTGGCCCAGCGGCGAGGTAAAGGTATGGCTGTTGACCGGATTGACGTCAAAACCGGTATCGGCGACCCATTGCGTGCCGGCCCAACCGCTCACGATCACAGCCCCGACCAGCGCGCCCCAGATCACTGCCTTGGGGTTGCGCGCGAAATCGCGTGACGACAGCATCCACGCCGTCAGAGCCGCGCTGATCAGCAGGCCCCAGACGACGGTGGATATCCCGGTCACAGCGCTCAAAACCTTTGGATAGCTGCGGATTTGTGTCGGCATCTCGGTCAGCTCCAGACCTGCCAGACGCAAATGGGCCAACGGGCCAGAGAGCATGAAGAACGTGCTGATCCCCATCATCACCACGATCACAAAGGACCGCAGATCACCGCCCCCGAACCGGGCGAGCGCCCCGAACCCGCAATTTCCGGCCAGCGCCATGCCATAGCCGAAAAGTAGCCCACCGAGGATACCAAAGACGGGCGACCACGGTGCAAGGTGATAGATGGTCTGCGCCGGATCTAGCGCGCCAATACCCACCAGCCCGAATGACCCTAACCCGGCGATTCCGATGGCCAGCCCCCACATGCGCAACCGAATGGCGTCACCCTGATAGAGAAAATCCTCGATTGCCCCCAGCGTGCAGAACCGTCCCAGCCGCGCGGCCAATCCCAAGACGACACCGCCGCCCAGACCGATCAGAGCAAGGATCGCTGCGTCCGAGATGGTATTCAGCATCGGGTGTATCCCACAGGTTTACGGGTGATGGGCAAGGTGCAAAAACGTTTCGAGTTTACAATGAAACACAACTTGAATGTGAGGCGCGCGCGGGCACTCGTTCGTCGTGGGCGTTTCGTCAGATGGTCGTGAACCAGCAACATCTCGAAACGCACTACGCATCCTTGCAGAAAAGGTCGTAGACAAGATCAAGTATCTGAATGGCGCGCGGGTCTGTCAAACGGTAATAAATCACCTTGCCGTCGCGGCGCGGTGCGACCAGCCCTTCGGCGCGCAGGCGCGATAATTGCTGCGACACTGCGGCCTGACGCGTTGACAGAAGCTGTTCCAACTCGGTGACGGATTTCTCGCCGGTGGCCAGATGGCACAGGATCATCAGGCGGCCCTCATGGCAGATCGCCTTGAGGAATTGCGACGCATTGCGCGCGTTCTCCATCATCCGCTCAATCTCGGATGCGGACATTTCCTTGGTTATGACGGGCAATGACATTTTAAATATTGGTCCGCGTTTTTTTGAGCCTGAATAACGCCTGAACAGCCGCATGGCAATTCAAACGAACACCGCGACGCCGCAAAGCGCTCAGGACTCAGTCTCTGCGGTGATGTCGTTTTCATCCAGTAACCTGCCCAGCAGGAACCAGAAAAACTCGTCGCCCGCATATCCTTCGATCCGGCCCAGTTCCTGCCCGTCCTCGACCAGCACGAAGGTGGGCGTAAAGACCGGGCGCGAGGTGAATTCGACATCGTCCGGCAAGTCGCGCAGATCGACACGGCGCAGCGGCGCGCGCTTGCCCTCGTCCGTTTTGGGATAAATATGCGAGATTTCCTCGTTCCACTGGGCGCACCAGTGACAACCCCTCTGTTCAACCATGACAAGGTCGGCGGCCGTGGCCGGCACAAAGGCGCATCCCAGAAGAAGAGCAAGAGCCAAGCGTTTCATCGGAGTTCCGATTGACGTATCAGTGAAATATATAATAACTTGAATGTGTAATCAGCACAAGCGCCGGGGCAAATTGCGATGTTTGATGTTTCCTTGATGGGGGCCTTTTTGGGCGGGCTGATTGTCTTTTTCTCGCCCTGCGTTTTGCCCATCGTGCCGTTCTACCTCAGCTACATGGCGGGCGCGTCCATGTCCGAGATTAGCGCCGAGGGCCAGCTGGCGCCCGGTGTGCGCAAGCGAGCGTTCCTTGCGTCGATCATGTTCTCGCTGGGAATCATCACGGTGTTCATCCTGCTGGGCGCTGCCGCCTACGGGCTCAGTCAGACCTTTCGCGGGATGCAGACCGAATTCCGTCTGTTTGCCGCCCTCGTGGTGCTGGTCATGGGCTTGCATTTCCTCGGCGTGTTCCGCATCGGATTTCTCAACCGGGCGTTCCAGATGGACGCCGGGAATACACAGAACATGTCCGTCCTTGGCGCGTATGTCGTCGGCTTTGCCTTTGCCGCCGGGTGGACGCCCTGCGTCGGCGGCGTGCTGACCGCGGTGGTCTTTACCGCCAGCACCGAGGCGACGGCCCTGCGCGGGCTGATCCTGCTGCTTGTCTTTGGTTTGGCGATGACGGCGCCCTTTGTGGTGGCGTCGCTGTTCATCGGGCCGTTCCTGAAATTCGCGTCCAAGTTCCGCCGTCACTTGCCCAAGGTCGAAAAGGCGATGGGCGTGCTGATGATCCTCTTTGCCCTGCTCATCGCCACCGACAGCGTCAACTACATCGCGCAGTGGATGCTGGAGACCTTCCCCGCCTTTCAGAACATTTGAAACGCGCGAAACATTGATACGTTGTGGGCGTTTCGACATATTGTCGTCGTCAACAATATGTCGAAACGCTTTAGGGAGTTTATCCAATGAAACGCTTGCTTGTCCTGCTCATCCTGATCGCCCTGCCCAGCTTTGCCCTCGCCGAATTGGGCGACGACGGGCTGCACAAAGAAGACTGGATGCGCGACACGTTCAAGGATCTGAACGAGGATCTCGCCGAGGCCAATACCGAAGGCAAGCGACTGGTCGTCATGGTAGAGCAGCGCGGCTGCATCTACTGCGCCAAGATGCACAAGGAGGTGTTTTCGCGCGACGACGTGGCCAGCTACATCCGCGACAACTTCTTTGTCGTGCAAGTCAATCTGCATGGCGATACGGAAATGACCGATTTCGATGGCGAATCCCTGACCGAAAAACAGGCGACGCGCAAATGGGGGCTGCTGTTCACCCCGTCGATTCTGTTCCTGCCCGAAGAGGTCGCGGACGATGCCACAGCGCAGACAGCCTCGGTCGCGCTGATGCCGGGTGCGTTTGGCGCCGGCACCACACTGGATATGTTCACTTGGGTCAACGAAAAGCGATACGAGCTCGAGTCCGGCGAGGATTTTCAGCGATATCACGCGCGCCGCATCCAAGAACGTGCCAACGACGTCAATGACTAAGGTCAAGTCAAATTCATTTTTATGAACTTGTCCTTGCGCGATCTCGGGTTCGTATCCTAGAGTATGCCAAGACTTGAATGTGTTTGGGAGGACGCATGGAACGCAAATTCCTCGTGATACTGGCTTTCGCCGCATCGACCGGTGCCGTGGGTGCCGCAGAGATAGCGCCCTCGGATGTGGCCTTTGTCGATGGCGGCGTCGAAGCGTCGTTGACCGGCGTTCCGGGCGATCCGGAAAACGGGCGCAAAATTGTTGGCAACAAGGGGCTGGGCAACTGCGTTGCCTGCCACCAGGTCAGTGACCTGTCCGATGTACCATTTCAGGGCGAAATAGGCCCGATGCTGGACGGAGCCGGCGGGCGCTGGAGCGAAGCCGAACTACGCGGCATCGTCGCCAACGCCAAAATGATGTTCGACCAAAGCCTGATGCCGTCCTTCTACAAGGTCGACGGATTTATCCGCCCGGGCAAAGCCTACACCGGCAAGGCAGCCGACGACACGTTCGGCCCGCTTCTGGAGGCTCAACAAGTCGAAGATGTGGTGGCCTACCTGACCACCCTGAAAGAATAACGGCCCACGCGGGCTATACGGAGGTTCATCCATGCAACTGACACGACGCGATGCAATTCTGATGGGGGCTGGTGCCGTTCTGGCGGCTGGCCTTCCCCTCGGCGCCCATGCGATGACGAGCGATGAGGCTATCGCAGCCTTTACTGGCGGCGCAGAAGTCGGCGAAGGCGATATCAAGCTGACCGCACCTGAGATTGCCGAGAACGGCAATACCGTTCCGATCGAAGTGTCCTCAGAAACCGCGGACGAGATTTTGGTGCTTGCCCTTGGCAACCCGACACCGGCTGTGGCCACATTCAAATTCGGCCCGCTCGCGGCGTCGCGCACGGCATCGACACGCATCCGCCTCGCCGGCACTCAAGACGTGGTAGCGATCGCAAAACTCGCGGACGGCTCGTTCGTCAAGGCGTCCTCGACGGTCAAGGTCACAATCGGCGGCTGCGGCGGCTAACTAGGAGTTAAAGTTATGGCAGAAGGTGTAAAACCCCGCGTCAAGGTCCCGAAAACAGCATCCGCTGGCGAAAAGATCGTTATCAAGACGCTAATCAGCCACAAGATGGAATCCGGGCAGCGCAAGGACGGTGACGGCAACATCATCCCGCGTTCGATCATCAATCGCTTTACCTGCGATTTCAACGGCGAGAACGTCGTGGATGTCACACTGGAGCCGGCGATCTCGACCAATCCTTACATGGAATTCGAGGCGATCGTGCCCGAGACAGGCGAATTCAAGTTCACCTGGTACGACGACGACGGCTCGGTCTACGAAGAAACCAAGCAGATCGCCGTCGAGTGAGCCAATTGTCTTGGGAGGGACAAGCATGAAAAGACTGACAGCTGCTTTCACGGTCGCCCTAATGTCCGCGACGCTGGTTTCGGCCGATCCGGTGGACGATACGCTTGTCCTGAACGGCGAGACCGAGATTGTGACGCGCACGAAGGCGCCGCCTGCCGTGTCGGACGTGTTCGACGAGGTGATCTCGGGCTGGCATTATCGCGGGACCGAAACCCGCGAGATGCAGGCGGACGATTTCGACAATCCCGGCATGATCTTTGTCGAAAAGGCCGAGGATGTCTGGAACATAGCCGAAGGTTCGGAAGGCAAGTCATGCGCGGATTGCCATGGCGCGTCCGAAGAAATGGCCGGCGTGCGCCCTGTCTATCCCAAGTGGAACGAGGACGCAGGCGAGGTCCGCACCATGGAGATGCAGATCAACGATTGCCGCGAGACCCGCATGGGTGCGGAAAAGTGGAAGTATACCAGCGACGAAATGGTCAACATGACTGCGCTGATAGCCTCTGTTTCACGCGGGATGCCGGTCAATGTGGCGTCGGACGGCCCGGCGCAATCCACCTGGGAGACGGGCAAGGAGCTGTATTACACGCGCTTTGGTGAGCTTGAATTGGCCTGCGCGTCCTGCCACGAGGCCAACAACGGCAAGATGATCCGTGCCGACCACCTCAGCCAGGGCCAGATCAACGGCTTTCCGGTCTATCGGCTCAAGAACACCAAGTTGAACGCGGTCCATTCGCGGTTCAAAGGCTGCGTGCGCGACACCCGCGCCGAGACCTTTGCCCCCGGCAGCCCCGAGTTCATCGCGCTAGAGCTTTATGTCGCAACGCGCGGCAACGGCCTGGGCGTCGAGGGCCCGTCCGTCCGTAACTGATCTTTGAGAGCCCCGCACGGCATCCGTGCGGGGTTTTCCCGTTTTATCACATTCAGGAACAGGCATATGATATCCCGGCGCGATTTTCTTCAGACCAGCATGGCGGCCAGCGCGATCCTTGGCGCATCTGGGTTCGGGCAATGGGGGCGCATCGCCGCGCAGCAGACCCTGACGCAGGATCAACTGCTGGAGTTCGATAGTTTCGGGAATGTCTCGCTGATCCATATCACCGATATTCACGCACAGCTGAAGCCGATCTTTTTCCGTGAGCCGTCGGTCAATCTGGGCGTCGGCCCGAACAAGGGCGAGGTGCCGCATGTGACCGGTGCCGATTTCCGCAAGATGTACGGCATCGACGACGGATCATACGCCCATTACGCGCTATCGTCGGGTGATTTTACCGCCTTGGCCGAGGGGTATGGCCGTGTCGGCGGGCTGGACCGCGTCGCGACCGTGATCAACCAGATCCGCTCTGAGCGGCCCGACGCGCTGCTACTGGATGGCGGCGACACGTGGCATGGCAGCTATACCTGCCACCACACGCAAGGCCAGGACATGGTCGACGTGATGAACACGCTCAAGCCCGATGCAATGACGTTCCATTGGGAATTCACGCTGGGGTCCGAGCGGGTGCAAGAGATCGTCGAGGGGCTGCCATTTGCCGCGCTGGGACAGAACATCTTCGACGCCGAATGGGACGAGCCAGCCGAGCTGTTCCCGCCCTACAAGATGTTTGAGCGTGGCGGCGTCAAGATCGCCGTGATCGGGCAGGCCTTTCCCTATATGCCCATCGCCAATCCAGGCTGGATGTTCCCCGAATACTCGTTTGGTATCCGCGACGAGCATATGCAGAAAATGGTCGATGAGGTCCGCAGCAAAGGCGCCGAATTGGTCGTCTGCCTCAGCCATAACGGGTTTGACGTGGACAAGAAGATGGCCGGCATCGTCAAGGGCATCGACGTGATCCTGTCGGGCCACACTCATGACGCCCTGCCCGAGCCTGTGCTGGTTGGCGAGACGATCATCGTCGCGTCGGGATCAAACGGCAAGTTTGTCAGCCGCGTCGATCTGGATGTGCGGGACGGCCGCATGATGGGCTTTCGCCACAAGCTGATTCCGATCCTGTCGGACGTCATCACACCGGACAAGGATGTCGCCGCCGCCATCGACGAGGTCCGCGCGCCCTACGAAGAGGCGCTGAGCGAGGTGATCGGCAAGACAGACAGCCTGCTGTACCGTCGCGGCAATTTCAACGGCACGTGGGACGATGTGATCTGCGACGCGCTCCTGTCCGAGCGCGAGGCCGATATCGCGCTCAGCCCCGGCGTGCGCTGGGGGCCGTCGATCCTGCCCGGTCAGGACATCACCCGCGAGGATATCTGGAATGTCACCTCGATGTCTTATGGCGAGGCGTATCGCACTGAAATGACGGGTGAATACCTGCATGTCGTGTTGGAGGACGTGGCCGACAACCTGTTTAACCCCGACCCCTATTACCAGCAGGGCGGCGACATGGTGCGCACCGGCGGCCTCGGCTATCGGATCGATATCTCGAAACCGCAGGGCAGCCGCATCAGCGATATGACGCTGCTGAAAACCGGCGAGCAGATCGACCCGGCCAAGACCTACCAGGTCGCCGGCTGGGCATCCGTCAACGAGGGCACCGAAGGCCCGCCGATCTGGGACGTGGTCGAGGCGCATATCCGCAAGAAAGGCACCGTGAGCGCGCCCCAAAATGACAGTGTCGAGGTCGTCGGCTTATGAGCGATAAAATATCCAAGACGGAGGAAAAAATGTCCAACGGACCCTCACGCCGAACCTTCCTGCGCGGCGCCGCAGCCGGCACCGCGCTGATGGCAGGTACTGCTGCGCGCGCGCAAACGCCGGACCCCCTGATTACCGAGGTCCAGCCTTGGGCCAGTGGCTTTGGTGACCCTGTCGACGCGTCGCCCTACGGGCTGCCGATCAGGTTCGAGGACGACGTGATCCGTCGCAATGTCGAATGGCTGACAGCGGACACGATCAGCTCGGTCAACTTTACGCCGATCCATGCGCTCGATGGCACCATCACGCCACAGGGTTGCGCGTTCGAGCGGCACCATTCAGGCGCTATCGAGCTCAGCAAGCAAGATTACCGGCTGATGATCAACGGCCTCGTGGATAGCCCACTGGTGTTCAGCTACGCCGATCTGGAACGGTTCCCGCGCGAAAATCACGTTTATTTCTGCGAATGCGCCGCCAATACCGGCATGGAATGGGCAGGTGCGCAGCTGAACGGGGCGCAGTTCACCCACGGCATGATCCACAACATGGAATATACCGGCGTGCCCCTGCGCACGATTCTGGAGGAAGCGGGCCTCGATGCGGCGGGCGATCTGGCGGACAAATGGGTCTATGTCGAGGGTGCAGATGCGTCCAGTAACGGCCGCTCGATCCCGATGGAAAAAGCGCTGGATGACTGTCTGATCGCCTTCAAGGCCAATGGCGAGGCCCTGCGAAAGGAGCATGGGTATCCCGTGCGCCTCGTCGTGCCGGGTTGGGAAGGCAACATGTGGGTCAAGTGGATCCGCCGCATCGAGGTCATGGATGGTCCGGTTGAGAGCCGCGAAGAGACGTCGAAATACACCGACGTGATGGCCAACGGGACAGCCCGCAAATGGACATGGGCGATGGACGCGAAATCCGTCATCACATCGCCCAGCCCGCAGGCGCCGATCACCCACGGCAAGGGGCCGCTGGTTATCACCGGCCTCGCTTGGTCGGGTCGCGGCGCGATCAGCCGCGTCGACGTGTCCACCGACGGCGGCAAGACATGGCAAACCGCACGCCTCGCCAAGCCGGGCGAGAAGATGGCACTGACGCGCTTCTATCTCGACACGGATTGGGACGGCGAGGAAATGCTGCTCCAGAGCCGCGCCATGGACGACACGGGCTATGTCCAGCCGACCAAGACACAGCTGCGAGAGGTGCGCGGCCTGAATTCGATCTATCACAACAACGGCATCCAGACATGGTGGGTTCAGCCGAACGGGGAGGCGGAAAATGTCGAAGTTTCTTAAGATCACTACGGCACTGGCCTTGCTCGGCACGTCCGCTCATGCGGACGGTCTGGGCCTTGGCCGCGAAGCCCTGCCCGAGGAAATCGCCGCCTGGGACGTCAGCGTGCGCCCCGATGGCAGGGGCCTGCCCAAAGGGTCGGGCGATGCGCTCACCGGCGAAGAAATCTTTGCCGAAAAATGCGCCTCCTGCCACGGCGATTTCGCCGAAGGCGTGGGCAACTGGCCCAAACTGGCAGGCGGCTGGGATACGCTGGCCAACAAGGACCCGGTCAAGACGGTGGGCAGCTATTGGCCTTATCTTTCGACCACCTGGGACTATGTAAACCGGTCGATGCCCTTCGGTAACGCGCAGTCGCTGGAGCCGGACGAAGTCTACGCCATGGTCGCCTACATCCTTTACTCCAACGATCTGGTGGACGACGATTTCGTGCTGTCAGACGAGACATTCGCCGATTTCGAGATGCCCAACGAGGGCGGCTTTTTCGTCGATGACCGGATCGAGACCGAGCATGCCAAATGGGTGGGCGAGCCTTGCATGGAAAACTGCAAGGACAACGTCGAAATCACCATGCGTGCGATGGTGCTGGACGTGACGCCCGAGGGCGAAGGTGACGCCAGCAGCGAAGGCAACGACAGCGCCACAGCCGAAGCCCCTGCCCCGTCCGACGACACCGAAAATGACACCGCCACCGAACAGGTCGCAGAACAGCAGACCCCCGCGCCCGACCCCGAGTTGGTTGCTGCGGGCGAAAAAGTGTTCCGCCAATGCAAGGCCTGCCACCAGCTCGGCGATGGCGCGAAAAACCGCGTCGGCCCCATCCTGACCGGCATCGTGGGCCATCCTGCGGGTCAAGTGGACGGGTTCAAATACTCTAATGCGCTCAAGAACATGGCCGATGACGGCCTCGTCTGGGACGCGGCAAACCTCAAGGCATTTCTGGCCGATCCCAAGGGATACATGAAAGGCACCAAGATGAGCTTTGCCGGATTGCGAAAGGACAAGGACCTCGACGCGATCACCGCCTATCTGGCGAGCTTTGCCGAGTGATCGACCGCGCGCTGGTGCTGCCTGTGGCGCTGACCGCGATCCTTGTGGCTGGCGCGACCAGTGCCGCCCCCCTTGGCGATGCCGAGGCTGGGGCAGACGTCTTTGCCCAGTGCAAGGAGTGCCACGAGATCGGACAGGGTGCGAGCGATCGCATCGGGCCGCATTTGAACGGCATCTTCGGGCGCAAGGCGGCAGCGCATGACGGATACCGCTATTCGACATCCATGGCACGGGCGGGCGCTGACGGGCTGATCTGGACGGCCGAAACGCTGGATGCCTATATTGAAAATCCGCGCACGCTGGTATCCAAGACACGGATGAGCTTTCGCGGCCTCTTGGACCCGCAGGACCGGGCTAATTTGCTGGCGTATCTTCGCAGTTTTTCTGACAAACCGTCGGACCTCCCCGAGGCCGAGCCGACAGCGCGCGCCACCGACCACGACCTTGATCCCGCGATCCTCGCGCTGGTTGGCGACACGGACTATGGCGCATATTTGTCCAGCGAATGCCTGACCTGCCACCTCGCCGACGGCAGCGCGCAGGGCATCCCCTCGGTCACGGGCTGGCCAACCGAGGATTTCGTCGTCGCCATGCATGCCTACAAGGCCAAGCTGCGCCCCCATCCCGTGATGCAGATGATGGCAGGCCGTCTGAGCGATGAAGAGATCGCAGCGCTCGCCGCGTATTTCAAGGACCTCGAATAACGGGGCGATTTTCTGGGAGGAAAAAACAATGAAACTCAATAGACGCATTTTTCTTGGCAGCGGCGCCGCGGCTGCCGCATCCCTGAGCGCCCCCGCCCTGCTGGCCGAGGGCCAGGACAAGCCCCGCGTCGTGGTCGTGGGTGGCGGTGCCGGCGGCGCGACTGCCGCGCGCTATATCGCCAAGGACAGCAAGGGCGCCATCGACGTCACGCTGATCGAGCCGTCGCGCATCTATTTCACCTGCTTCTTCTCGAACCTCTATCTGGGTGGCTTCAAGGAGATGGACGATCTGGGCCATACCTACGGCACGCTAGCCGCCAAATACGGCATCAACGTCGTGCATGACTGGGCCGTGGACGTGGACCGCGATGCCAAGACCGTCACCCTCGCGGGCGGCGCGTCCCTACCCTATGACAAGCTGATCCTCAGCCCCGGCATCGACTTTGTCGACGGCGCAGTCGATGGCTGGTCGGTGGCGGCGCAGAACGCCATGCCCCATGCCTACGAGGGCGGATCGCAGACCGAACTGCTCAAGGCGCAAATCGCTGCTATGCCCGAGGGCGGCACCTTTGCGATGGTGGCCCCGCCGAACCCCTTTCGCTGCCCGCCCGGCCCTTACGAGCGGATCTCGATGGTCGCCCATGCGCTAAAAGCGACGAACCCGACGGCCAAGATCATCGTCGCTGACCCCAAGCCGAAATTCTCGAAGATGACCCTGTTTCAGGAAGGCTGGCTGACCCATTACCCCGGCATGATCGACTGGATCGGCGAGGATTTTGGTGGCGGCAACGTGTCGGTCGACCCAAATGCCATGACCATCACCATCGACGACGAGACAACGAGCGTCGATGTCTGCAATGTCATCCCCGCGATGAAGGCCGGGCGGATTGCCGAGATCGCAGGCGTCACCGACGGCCACTGGGCGCCGATCAACGCCACCGACATGAGCAGCAAGGCCGATCCCGACATCTACGTTCTGGGCGACGCCGCCGATCAGGGCGACATGCCGAAATCGGGCTTTGCCGCCAACAGTCAGGCCAAGGTCTGCGCCAATGCGGTGCGCGGCGCGCTGACCGGATCACGCGTGTTCCCGGCCAAGTTCACCAACACCTGCTGGTCGCTGATTGACACCAATGACGGCGTCAAGGTGGGCGCCACCTACGAGGCGACGGACGAAAAGATCGCCAAGGTCGACGGCTTTATCTCGGCCCCCGGCGAGAGCGCGGATTTGCGCAAAGCCACGTACCAGGAATCCGAGGGCTGGTATGCCGGCATCACTGCTGACATGTTCAGCTAGAGCGTTTCGGGTCATACCTCTGTCAGGGGCGACCCGAAATGCGGCGCAACGAACAAGCGTTGCGCGCGTTTTGCAAGAACGGCGCGAACCTGACGCAGATCAAGGTTCGCGCCAACCCGCCATGTTCCAATGAAGTTGCAATCTGAGAGGACACCACATGAAACGTTTCATTCTCGCCGGGATACTGGCACTGGCCGCAGCACCCGCCAGCGCCGCCGATCAGGCCGTCACCTACCCCTTTGAGGGCAGCTTCGGTGACGCGACCTTTGCCGTGGAAAACGCCATCGTCGGTCGCGGGCTGGTCATCGATTATGTCAGCCATACGGGCGAGATGCTGAACCGCACCGGGGCCGATGTGGGCAGCACCAAGGAGCTGTTCGAAGAGGCAGACATCTTTCTGTTCTGTTCGGCACAGATATCGCGCAAGGTAATGGAGGCCGATCCGATGAATATCGCCCATTGCCCTTACGGTATCTTCGTCGCCGATCAGGGCGGTGAGGTGATGATCGGCTATCGCACCTATCCCGAGGGTCCGATGCAGGACGTTCAGACGCTTCTCGAGGAAATCGTTCAGGAGGCGATGAAATAAAGGGATACGAGGGTTATTTCGCCCACTGACGCGACACGGGCTCCGGGACGTCGGCAACCACCGCGTCTTAGCAAGCTGGAGCGTCGCTGCGGTGGCTGCATCGCCGAATGTGAGGGATTGATGGATCGTATCACCGCGATCCAAGGCGCGCTGGACAAGGCATTTGGCGAGGTCGCAGGATTCACCGCCGCTACGGCGGATCTGTGCGACCTCGTGGGTGGTTTTGCCAGTGGTGTCATCATCCCAACGGCGCTTGCCCGGCCGTGGTCGGCGGGGCTGCGGCCTCGATCCGGAATCTCAAGACCAGTCCGGTCGAACGACGGTTGCCTAGGTGGCCCAATAGATCCGATAGGCATTGCGATAAATCAAATACAAGGGAGTTCAAATGCATTAATCCAGTATCCATCGAAAGGGCCGATGAATGCTTGAGACACTGATTGAGCGCTTTGGCGATGGTGCCGTTTTGGCGATGGCAGGTGTGGTTGTCGGCGTACTGTTCGGCGCCACGGCGCAACATTCCCGTTTTTGCCTGCGTGCGGCCTCGGTAGAGGTGTCCGAAGGCATGTTCGGCCCGCGCCTCTTTATCTGGCTGATCGCCTTCACCGCTGCCGTTGCGTCGGTGCAGGGACTGGTCGCCATGGAATGGCTGGACGTTTCCACATCCCGCCAACTGGCCACGACCGGTAGCCTGTCTGGCGCCATCATCGGCGGCCTGATGTTCGGCTGCGGCATGATTCTGGCGCGGGGTTGTGCCAGTCGTCTGCTGGTCCTGTCGGCCACCGGTAATTTGCGCGCAATCGTCACGGGGCTGGTTCTGACGCTGGCGGCCCAGGCATCGCTGCGCGGCGTCCTGACGCCCGCGCGCGAAAAGCTCGCTGCGCTCTGGCTGGTTCAGGGCGGACCGGAACGGGACTTGCTGGCGCGGCTGGGCCTGACGTCTTCGATTGCCGCACTTTTGGCAGCGGCGGCGCTGGTGCTGTCACTGGTGCTCGCCAGGCGCAAACTGGTCCCACTCAGCCACGCGATTGCAGCGGTTTTCGTCGGGCTGGCCGTGGCACTAGGCTGGATGTTGACCTTCGCCATCGCTCAGGTTTCGTTCGAGGTCGTGCCGATCTCGTCAATCACCTTTACCGGTCCTGCGACGGATACACTGATGGGGCTCGTCGATAATGTCCGCCTGCCCTTGGGCTTTGGCGTCGGTCTGGTGCCGGGTGTGTTTGCGGGCGCGGGCCTGATGGCCCTCGCCACCCGCGAGGCCAAGATTGAACGCTTTGGCCCCGACACCCCGATGGAGCGTTATCTGATCGGCGCGGTCCTGATGGGGTTCGGCAGCATGCTGGCCGGGGGCTGCGCTGTGGGCGCGGGCATGTCGGGCGGATCGGTCTTTGCAGTCACCGGTTGGCTGGCTGTCTTTTGCATGTGGATCGGGGCGATGGCAACGCACCGCCTGCTCGATCCGGGTTTTAGCGTGAAGGCAGCCTGAAAGCCGCCTACAACGCCTTATTCAAACTCCATCTGTTCGAACACACGTCCAGCGTTCTTGGTCGCCAACTCCTCGAACGTGTCCAGACGGGCATAGGGCGACTGGTCGACATAATACGCCTCGGCCAACCCGCCGCCCGCGTCCAGATGCGCGCCGATCTTTTCGCGCAGGTACACCAGGTAGTCGCGTGTATAACGGCGGACCTGCGCCATGTTGGTCGGATGCCCATGGCCGGGGATCACGTATGTCGCGCCCAGCGGCTCGAACTCGTTTTCCCATGTCTCCAGCCAGTCGGCGGTGTAGGTATCCGCGAAAATCGGCAGCATCCGCTCGTGAAAGGCCATGTCGCCCGAAATGACGAGGCTCTGCTCGGGCAGCCAGATCACGATGTCGCCGGGCGAATGGGCCGGGCCCAGATAACGCGCTTCGATACGGAAATCGCCCATTTCGACGATGTATTCATCCTCAAACGTCTCGGTCGGGCCCTGCACTTCGGTGCCATCGCTGCGGTCCTTGTTGTAGCGCTTCATGTCCTCCAGAATCGCGCCGCCATTTTTCTCCACCACTTCGGCGGCATCGACATGGGCGACGATAGGCACGCCCTGCTCGGCCCAATAGCTGTTTCCCAGAATGGCATGACCCTGCCCGTTCTCGTTAAAGACCAGCTTTACCTCCTGGTCGGTGACTGCCTTGATCTCGTCATGCAGCGCCTTGGCCAGACCGTAGGCTGCGCCAGCGTTCATCACGACGACGCCATCGCCGGTGACGATAAAGCTGAGATTGTTATTGTGGCCCGCGTTCTCGTAGGTTGGCGGGGCGGTGGCGCCGATGGCCGAAAAGACGCCTGGAATGACCTCGTAGGGTTTGTCGTAAAGCAGCGAGTTCGGATATTTATCCGCGATATCCTCGCTAGCATTGGCCGCGGTAGCGGCGGCGAATATCAAAGGCAAAATCCAGCGCATCATGCGTCCTCCGGTAGAAATCGATAGGCGTCTGCGGTCCGCTCGACCCGGCCCAGCCCGCCATGCCGCAGATGAAAGCCCAGCAAAGCGATGTCGTCCGCCACCAGCTGATCCAGCAAACGCATCCGCGTCTTGGCCCCCAGATCGGTATCCTGATCTGCGCCGCTGGCCCAGTCGGGGCGCTCGAATGCAACGTGGTCATTGCCGATCGCATCGCCGCCGACCATCACGGCGTTCGATCCATCGCGGATCTCGAACGACATATGGCCGGGCGTGTGACCGGGCGTGGCATGTGCCATCACTCCGGGCAGGATTTCGTCAGCATCGTTGAAAAAGTTGATCTGATCCTCAATCGCGGCCAGCCGGCGCGCGGCACCGACGGCAAAAGACGCGCGACCATCGCCAATGGTGTCCACGGTATTGGGGTCCATCCAATAGTCCCATTCGGCCTGTCCGATCATCAGCTCTGCCTCTGGAAAAACCGGATCGTCGAAATCATCCAGTATCCCCCACAGATGGTCGGGATGCGCATGCGTGAATACGACATGGGTGATGTCCTCGGGCGTCAGCCCCTCGGCCTCGAGACTGCCCAGCAACTCTCCCGCGCTCGGCATGAACGCCGGGCCTGCGCCGGCGTCGAACAGGACCGTTTTGTCCGGCTGGCGCAGCAGAGTGAGGTTGCATGGCGGTTCAAGCTGGTCGCGGGATACATCATGTTTGGACAGGATCGCGGCCAGCTCTTCCTGCGGCAGCCCGTTGAAAAAGAACGATCCCGGAAGGACCAGATTACCATCGCTGAGGCCGATCACCTCGCTCGACCCCAGTTGCATCACGGTCCGGGCAAAAGAGGCCGAAGGGCCGCCGCAAAGCGCAAGACCGCCCAAACTTGCAAGAAGCTGCCTTCTGTCCAACTGCATGCGATCGCCTCCCAGAGAAACAAATTCCATTTACTGAATATCGCATCATCGAAAGAGCAAATGCAAGGATCGGCTCGTGTGGTCTGCGCCATCCTTTGACTCGGCAATAGCCGACATCTGCTTGACCACGCGCCTTCCAGTCACCATGTTAGCGCGCGCGCTGCCTTGGTCGTTGCCAAGACAGAAGCATATGCTTATTTTTCGACACAATGGCGCGGAGTGGTGTATCCGGACGAAATCTTGCGCCGGTTTTGCCGCCGCTTGGGCGGGTTGATATTATTGGACGGGATGGTGGGTGAGCGTGAAAATTGGTATTCCGGGCGAAGTTTTCGAGGGTGAAACGCGCGTCGCAATGACGCCCGACAGCGCAACGCAGCTGCAAAAGCTGGGATACGAGTGTGCAATCCAAAGTGGCGCCGGGCGCCTCGCCGGGTTTTCCGACGCGGATTACACGGCTGCAGGCGTCGAGGTGATCAAAAGCGCCGCCGCGCTGTGGAAGGCCAGCGATATCATCGCCAAGGTGCGCCCACCAAATGCGACCGAGCTCAAGCGCCTTGGCAAGGGCCAGACGCTGATCTCGTTCTTTGACCCCGGGGGCGACGATGCCCGCATGGAGGCGGCGCGCGCGTCAGGCGCCAGCGTCATTGCGATGGAAATGGTCCCGCGCATTAGCCGCGCGCAAAAGATGGACGCGCTGTCGTCGATGGCCAATATAGCAGGCTACCGCGCCGTGATCGAGGCGAGCAGCAATTTTGGGCGCTTCTTTACCGGGCAGATCACCGCTGCGGGCAAGGTGCCCCCGGCACGCGTTCTGGTGATCGGTGCCGGGGTCGCCGGCCTTGCCGCCATCGGTACGTCCACCTCGCTGGGTGCGATCACGCTGGCCTTCGACGTGCGCCCAGAAGTGGCCGAACAGGTCGAAAGCATGGGCGCGGAATTCGTCTATCTGGATTTTGACGAAAAACAGGGTGGCGCGCAGGATGGCGCGGCGACGGGGGGTTATGCCGCCGTCTCCAGCCCCGAATTCCGTGCCGCGCAGCTGGCCAAGTTCCGCGAACTGGCGCCAGATATCGATATCGTCATCACCACCGCCCTCATCCCAAACCGCGACGCGCCCGAGCTATGGACCGAGGACATGGTCAAGGCGATGAAGCCTGGATCGGTCATCGTCGATCTGGCCGCCGAAAAGGGCGGCAACTGCAAACTGACGGTGCGCGACGAGAAAATCGTCACGAAAAACGGCGTCACTATCATCGGCTACACCGATTTTCCCAGCCGCATGGCCGCACAAGCCTCCAGCCTCTATGCCACGAACATCCGGCACATGATGACGGATCTGACGCCCGAAAAGGACGGAAAGATCAATCACAACATGGACGATGACGTCATTCGCGGCGCTACCGTCGTGCATGCGGGCGCGATCACCTATCCGCCCCCGCCGCCCAAGGTGCCAGCAATCGCGGCCAAGCCGAAACAGACCGCGCCGGTGCCGACGACCGCGGAAAAGAAGGCGCAGGAGCTGACCCTTTTCCGCAGGCAGACGAAAACGCAAGGAGGGCTGTTGGTCCTCGGCGCGGCGGTCATGGTGCTGATTGGCAGCTTTGCCCCCGAAAGCTTCATGAGCCATTTCATCGTCTTTGTGCTGGCCTGCTTCATCGGGTTTTCCGTCATCTGGAACGTCTCGCACGCTCTGCACACGCCGCTGATGGCTGTGACGAACGCAATTTCGGGCATCGTCATTCTGGGCGCGCTGCTGCAAATCGGATCGGGCTCGCCGCTCGTCGTCATCCTCGCCGCATTGTCGGTATTGATCGCCACGATCAACATCGTGGGCGGGTTCCTCGTGACGCGCCGGATGTTGGCGATGTTCCAGAAATCCTAAAAGGACAGCAAAATGACCATCGGAATCGTATCCGCGGCCTATATCGCGGCAGCCGTCCTATTCATCCTGTCGCTCGGCGGGCTTTCAGGGCAAGAAAGCGCCAAGCGCGCAGTTTGGTATGGCATCATCGGCATGGGCGCCGCCGTGGTGGCGACAGTGTTCGGCCCCGGCGTCGGGAACTGGTTCATCATATTGCTGATGATCGCGGGCGGCTCCGTTCTTGGCTGGTACGTGGCCAAGAGGGTCGAGATGACCGACATGCCGCAGCTGGTCGCGGCGCTGCATTCCTTCGTTGGACTGGCCGCCGTCTTTATCGGGTTCAATGCCTATCTGGAACTGCAATCGGTGCTGGCGCTCAAGGCGTCGATGCCCGCCGATCTGACCGCCTCGGGGGCCGAGATGTGGCTGGACCAGCAGGGCCTGACCGGTTTCGCCAAGACCCTAGCGCACAAGAGCGGGGCCGAGCGTGCCATCCTGCGCGCCGAGGTGTTTCTGGGCGTCTTTATCGGCGCGGTGACGTTCACCGGATCGGTCGTCGCTTTCGGCAAACTTGCGGGGAAAATCACGTCCAAGGCTGAAAAACTACCGGGCGGTCATGCGCTGAATGCGGCGGCGGCGGGGCTGTCGCTGTTGCTGCTGATCCTCTTTATAGGCGGCGCTGGGATCTGGACGCTGCTACTGATGACGCTGCTGGCGTTCTTCATCGGCTATCACCTCATCATGGGGATCGGCGGCGCCGACATGCCGGTCGTCGTGTCGATGCTGAACTCATATTCCGGCTGGGCGGCGGCGGCGATCGGCTTCTCATTGGGGAATGACCTGCTGATCGTGACCGGCGCGCTGGTCGGCTCGTCCGGCGCGATCCTCAGCTACATCATGTGCAAGGCGATGAACCGCTCGTTCGTGTCGGTCATCCTTGGCGGTTTCGGAAATACGACCGGCCCGGCAATGGAGGTCGAGGGGCAGCAGGTGGCCATAGATGCCGACGGCGTCGCGGCGGCGCTGAACGACGCCTCAAACATCGTGATCGTGCCGGGCTACGGCATGGCCGTCGCGCAGGCGCAGGGCGCGGTGTCGGAGCTGGCGTCAAAACTGCGCGCGAAGGGCAAGACTGTGCGCTTTGCCATCCATCCAGTCGCGGGCCGCCTGCCCGGCCACATGAACGTGCTGCTGGCCGAGGCGAAGGTGCCGTATGATATCGTGCTGGAAATGGACGAGATCAACGCCGATCTCGCCACGACTGACGTGGTCATCGTCATTGGGTCGAACGACATCGTGAACCCTGCCGCAGAGGATGACCCCAATTCGCCCATAGCGGGGATGCCGGTGCTGCGCGTATGGCAAGCGGGCCAGGTGTTCGTATTCAAGCGTGGGCAGGGAACGGGATATTCCGGTATCGAAAACCCGCTGTTTTACAAGGACAATACCCGCATGATGTATGGCGATGCCAAAGTGTCGACCAGCGCGCTACTGCCCAAGATCGACTGACTTGGGGCTAACCTGCTCCCTTGAGGGTTTTGGTTTATGAGCTGGCCCTGTCCAGGTGTGGTCTGCCCTAGCGCGGTTAGCATATTCCGCCGATGTCCAGGTCGTGCAACGGCCCATGATAGATCGAGGCGTATTAGAATGGTGCGCCCGCGACCATCATTTCAGGCTGGACGTCGCCTACACTGGCGCACCCCAGCTGGCCCATGCAGGCCTCCAATTCATCCGACAGCATATTCAACGCAAGTTCCGCGCCCTGCTGTCCTGACGCGGCAAGACCGTAGAGCGGAGCCCGGCCAATGAATACGCCTTGCGCACCCAGGCTTAGCGCTTTGGTGATGTCGGTTCCCCGCCGGAAACCACTGTCGAGGTAAATCTCGCAGCCGTTCCCGACACGATCCTTTATGGCAGACAATTGTTCCATCGGATGGACCGCACCGTCCAGTTGACGGCCGCCGTGGTTTGACAAAATGACGCCGTCCGCACCAATGCCGATGGCCTTTTCGACGTCATCGCAATGCAGCAAGCCCTTGATGACGAGCTTGCCGGGCCAATCGGCACGCAGGCGTTCGAGGTGGTCCCAGTCCAGCGCGCGTGTCATCTGCTGTGAAATAAAGCGCGCACCGTCACGGGCCGACCATTGCGATTTGGGTAGAAACTCGGTCAGGTTTCCGAAAATGGGTATGCCATGCGGCACCAAGACATCCATAATCCATCGCGGATGCATCAAGACGTCGATTTTTCTGGCAGGTGTCAGCACCTGTGGCCTTGTGAAATTACGCTTGTCGCCTTCACGATTGCCCAGAATGACGGCGTCCGTGGTGATGACCAGCGTGCTGCATCCGGCGGCATGTGCGCGCTCCATCAGCCGCGCGCTGATCGAATGATCCTTGAGAACGTATAGCTGAAACCAGTGCTCGCCCCCCTGCATCTCGGCGGCGATATCCTCAATGCTGCTGGTGGACATCGTGCTTTGGATGAACGGAATACCAAACTGGCGCGCAGCACGCGCCAGCTTGAGATCGCCTTGATGCGTCAGCATCCCGTTGTAACCCGTCGGGCAGATGCCGAACGGTCGATCGACGTTTCGCCCTAGAAAC
>RCMY010003050.1_pt1 | contig 20972 bp, 27 predicted proteins | sample 2041341 | NCBI WGS metagenome assembly RCMY01 (sample SAMN09708234, study PRJNA481090) | Marine sediment metagenome, whole genome shotgun sequencing project.
GCGATAGCGGCGGCCGATCTCGGCTTGGAGGGCGTCGATCCGGTCGTGCAGACGCCTCCGAACAGCGGAGAGCTCGTTCTCGTAGGCGCGTAGACGCTCGAGAAGATTCGCGAGATCGGTGTCGGACACGGTGCTCACGCTGGTGAGCTCGCCGGGCGAGGCAACGGCATCAAGCCGCTCCACGAGCAGCGCAGCAACATCGCCGGGAGCGTTGATCGAGATGGGGCGGGCACCGCGGGCGGCTGCTCGGCCCTCCGGCTGAGGCTCATCGGTCATCAGCGATGGCAGGTCGAACAGGAGTCCGGGCAGTGCGTCGGCAGCATCGGCGTCGCCACTGCGACGCCGTGCTTCATAGCCAATGATGTCGAGCCGACCTTGGACGATACGGCGGGCGAGCGAGACGTCGGCCTCGACCTGAGAGCAGCGGGTTCGCAGGGAACGGATCTCTTCCATCGGCCGAGAAATGAGCCCGTCGAGGACGTCGTCAGCAAGTACCTGTTCGAGAGCGTCGATCACACTGCGTGAGGCTACCGCCTCCCCCGGAGGTTCGCCGAACCGGCGCTCCCCTGCCGGGCCGACTCACGTGTCTGCTACAGGAGCAGGAGCCAAATCGGAGCGGCCAACAGGTAGGAGTCGAGCCTGCGGAGGCCGGGAGCCCAGGCGTCACCTCGGGGCAGGATGGCCGAACCGAAGACCTGTCCCAACGGACAGGCCAGCGCCGTGAGCGCAACGAAGAGTGGGACGAGAGTCGTCGTGAGTGGGTCGGGCGGCAGCAGCCAGAGCCCGGCACCGACGATACCGACCGCTACGACACCGGCGGCCGGACCTTCGACATCATTGACCGCACCGGAACCAACGAGAAAGTCGCCGGTCTCGTAGGCACTGACCAGGAAGACGAGACCAACGAAAACGCCCGTGTTGGACGTCGCGAGCTGAACCAACGAACCAGCAGCGAGCGCCACCGGAATCGCGGAGCGAACGGTGACTTCAGCGAAGACAAGCGGTCGGTCGCTCGGGCCCGTCAGTGTCGCCCCGGCGTAGCCGACGATGGCGAGTGTGCCGACCACCACGGCGCCACCCAACCACAGTTCACTCCCCAGGAGCGACGGTGCCGCCACCAGCACCGTGAGTGCCGCGGTGAGTTGGCGGTCGACCGCGACATGGCGTTCCCATGCGTGGGCGGTCTGGAGCGCTGCGATTGCGGCGGCAGGAATCACGAACACTGCGACGAGGGGCGGGGCGATGGCAAGGGGGGCGAATATCCCCAGAAACCAGGCGACACCGAGCGTGATCTTGGGCCCGTCGATCCGATGGGGCACCGCATAGCGCTGCTGGCTCCAACGTTCCTCCTGCGCCCGCACTCGCTGCTCGGCCCGCAGTTGCCGCCGTTCGCGTCGAGACACGTTGACCGAAGTGGGCGTCGCTCCCCCGCTGACCGACCCCGACCCCGACCCCGATGCCGATGCCGTCATCCGCCGGAAACTGGCGGCAAGATGGCGACCTCGTCGTCGGCACCCACGGCATCGCCCTCGTTGGCTGGTGCGCCATTCAGCCAGATCCGAGAGGTGTCGAGGATCGCACCGAACGAATCGCCATAGCGACCTCGTGCCTCATCGAGGACCCCCCCGACCGTTTCGGCATCGATCGTGACCTTGCCGGATCCCGCAAGTTCACGAGCCTGGGCGAAGAGTCGGAGAGTGGCCACGACGAGAGTCTAGATGTTCAGCGGTGCACTGCGAGGGCGTCGAACGAGCCCTCCACGAGCACGGACACAGTCGAGAGAAAAGCCGGGACGTCGGCGAAGCCGACCCTGCCGAAGCGAGCACGACTCCTCTCCGCGCTTCCCCCTGCTCGCTTTCGATCCAATAACCTTGCTTCATGCCCTTGTCACCGCCCACCGTGCTGTTATTGACTCGTCACGGCCAGTCCACCTGGAACGCCGAACAGCGCTGGCAGGGCCAAGCCGATCCGCCGCTCTCGAAACACGGACGCGAACAGGCAGCATTTGCTGCGACGAGAATCGGCGTCACCGACGCCATCGTCTCGTCCCCCCAAGATCGTGCGCTGGCGACCGCCATGATCATCTCCGAGGCGAACGGTGTCGGTCCCGTTCTGGTGCACAACGATCTGCGGGAGCGTTCGGCGGGGTCGTGGTCGGGTCTCACCAAGGCCGAGATCGAAGCGTCATACCCCGACTGGCTCGCCACCGATCGCCGACCCGACGACTTCGAGTCCGATGAAGCCCTGCTCGATCGGGTGCTTCCCGCGTTGGTGCAGATTGCCGACGAGATGCGGGGGGCAACGGTTCTCGTGCTCTGCCACGGCGGCGTGATCAAGGCGGTCGAGCAGCATCACCTTCTCGAAGAGGGCCGAGTCCCCAACCTCTCGGGGCGGGTTCTGCACGTTGCGCACGACGACTCTCTGTCGATTGGTGACCAGATCCGATTCCTCGACGAAGCCATCGCCACCGGGGGCGACGGCAACCGAATCTGATGCAACCACCACTGTTCGACCCGGGCACCAAGCCGGCATCGAGCGCCGAACGTGGATCGGCGATCCCGCTACGGGTGAAGGTGATCCGCAGCGAGAAACGAACCAAGACCGCTCAGGCTCGACTGGTCGGCGACACGGTGACGATCCGCGTGCCGGCCCGTATGACCGAGCGCGAGGTCGCCGAGATGCGAACCCACTTTGTCGAATACTACGAGCGCCAGAGAACAGCGTCAGAGGTCGATCTCATCAGTCGGGCCAACGGTCTCGCTGCCAGCCATGGCCTTCCAGCGCCGAACGACATTCGCTGGGTATCGAACCAGCGCCACCGGTGGGGTTCGTGCACCCCGGTCAACAAGACCATCCGGCTCTCCGATCGAATGTCGAGCTTCCCGGATTGGGTTGTGGACTACGTGATCGTTCACGAGCTGGCCCATCTGGTCGAACCCAACCACTCGCCCGCATTCTGGCGACTGGTCGAGCGCTACCCGCTGAGCGAACGAGCCCGCGGCTTCCTCATCGCCAAGGATGGGTGTCCGTAACGTGCCAAGAGCCGCTGATGCAGCGCGCGCTCCTGAGAACCGGGCCGGTTCTCAGGCGGTGTCGTTGAGAGCGGCCAGGGTTTGGTCGACGTTGTCGAGCTTGGTCTGGAGTCGATCAAGGTCGGCCATGGAGGGCAGATCAGGGTTCGGCTCGACTCGCTCGTGTTGCGGCAAACGAGGCACGGAGACCGCCGACGCATCGACCTCATTCTCCTGGGGTTGATGACCCGGCGCTGGGACCGAGCGCGAACCAAACGGTGGGGGTGTCGGCTGCGAACCGAAGGGAGCAGGGATGGCCGGGGAGCCAGCGGAGGGCCGGTGATGCTGGGGCTGGTGATTCTGAGGCTGCTGCGTCACGCCACGAGGCTATCCCGCGGAGTCGGCACCGACCTTGAGCGGCAGCCGGGCGAACGACACGTCGTATGAACCCGACCGAGACAGCGAAGCGACCTGTTCGACCGGAGGACCGTCGCCGATGGCATCGATGACGACGAGGACTCGGACGTCGCCCTCGAGCGGCGTGCGGACGAAGGCCACCCGACGACCGTCGAAACTGAGCGAACCGATCCGGTCTCCAGCCTCGCCAATCGGAATTCTGAAGAGTTCGACGCCACTGCTGAGCTCTTCACCAACGAGTTCCGTTGTGGCTTCGACGCCGTCCGAACGATAGGTGACCTCGGTGTAGGCAATCGCATCACCATCCGGACTCAAGTCGATGAGTGTGAACGTGGCGCGTCGTGGGATCGGGCAGCTGACAACGGCAGGACCACTGATGCCCACCGGATCACCGAGCGAGTTGAGGAATCCGATGCGGCCGCATTCGTCGTTCGCGATTGTTGCTGCGTACAAACCGCCGGCCGCCGCGAAATCGAGAACCTCGTCGCCATCGTCAAGCACGATGATCGGCTCGGACTCGAGGTCGAACAAGCGCACCCGCTCGATGAGCTTGTTGTCGACGAGCACCAGGGCTTCGGCCGTGTTGTTCAGGTAGCCGACATCGAGAAGTCGACTACCCGGGGGGCGAATCTCGACGGGTTCGGCGCCTTCGGCGGGAAACCAGAGAACACCACCGTCGTCCCCGGCATCGACCACCAGCCCGCCGAACAGATCATCGGCGACGGCACGAACGGCGAGCCGCCCGATCGGATCGGCGAGCGGGGCCAGCCCATCGATCGTCCCACTCGAGACCCCTTCGGAAGAACCAAGAACGAGGATGGACTCATATCCGGGATCACGAGGCGGCAGTACCGAGAGGGGCTCTTGGTCCGGGAGCGGCACCGCCTCGACCGACGACGAGTCTTTCGCGTTCTCATCACTGTCGATCGTCGTCGCCACGGTGATCTCAGCACCGAGATCCGGCGGTGGAATCGCACCGCAGGAGGTCGCCAGCGCCAATCCGACGGAGAGGACGGCCAGCCAACGACAAGCGGCAGCGAAGCTGATTTGGGCTCCAACCTTGCTTTTGATCGTTGTTGGCGACGTGACCGGCATCGCTGTCATGTTGTCACCTCCGCACGCTGATCACACCGCAGCCACCGGTTTACCCACAACGGTAACGGTCGGGCGCGTGCCGTCTGCTCGCCACACAAGTAGCCTCATCTCGCCCCTGTGGCGCAGCCTGGTTAGCGCAGTGGACTTTTAATCCATTGGTCGTGGGTTCGAATCCCACCGGGGGCACGGTTTGCGCATGACTGATCACTGTCCGTTTCTCGTTGCCGAAGCCGGCAACGACTAGCCTTCACTGGCGATCCACGTACGGTCGTCTCACGTTCGTTCGACAAGCGGTCAGTCTCCCCCTGTCCGCCATCTCCAGGAGCCGATGCAATGGCAAAGTCTGCACCAACACTCGACACGCCGTTTCGGCGAGGCGAGAAGGTGTTGACCACTCGAGCCCTCGGCCCCCGCCCCGGGGGATCTGAGGGCAAGGTCAAACTGATCAACGGATTTGACCACTGGATTCGCTACTGGGTTCGTTTCGCCGACGGCGAGATGCTTGGCCAAGTCAGCCATGACGACCTCGTTCGCCCGGCCCAGGCCGACGATTGGGAGGCGAGGGCGAAGAAGCAGGCCGAGGATGCCCTGCGCAGCGAGACCGCACCCACCGACGCACCAGCAGCAGCGGCCGAAGGGGGAGCAGGTGACGGCCTCGCCAGCCAGATTCCCGCCGCCCTACTCGCACGCTCGAAGGCAGCCAAGGCGCGACTGCTCGGGAGCTGAGCTTGCGTTTACCACGGCCCTCTCCACTCTCCAGGGTCGCGCGTTCAGGACTCGAGAACGTCGGCCTTCGTCCGTGGGTACGCCGACTCGGACTGCTCGCTGCGTCCGTTGCTCTCGCTTCCTGCTCGCGAATCGAGACGAGCGAAACGTCGGAGATCGAGCCGACGACCTCATCATCGGTCACGGAAACCACCAACACCACCGACACCGCGACCTCGGCCACCGAGGCCAGCACCACCATCGTCGCGACCGCAGAACCCACAACAACGGAAACGAGCGTCGACCCGCCCGTCGACTCGCCACCAGCAGCGGCGGGCCTGGCAGCGTTGGTGCCCGAGGTCGTCAACACCTTTCCTCACGATCCACTCGCCTTCACCCAGGGTCTGGAATTCCATCGCGGAATGTTGATCGAAGGCGTCGGCGAGTATGGGCGCTCCGAACGGCGCATCGTCGACGTCACGACCGGTGCCGTGACCGTCGAGGCGGCGCTGCCTCTCGAGCAGTTCGGCAACGGGCTCACGGTGTCTGACGAGCGACTGATCCAGATCACGTGGCGCGACGGTCGTGCCATCATCGCCGACCCGACCACCCTGGAGGCAACCGGACAATTCGCATACGACGGTGAGGGTTGGGGTATCTGCAGTGACACCGAGCGATTGATCATGAGCAACGGCACGAGTTCGTTGACATTTCGGGATCCGGCGTCCTTCGAGCCGACGGGATCGGTCGAGGTCACCCTCGGCGGCCAACCGTTGCTGAAGCTGAACGAACTCGAGTGCGTCGACGGCACCGTGTGGGCGAACATCTGGCTCAGTACGGACATCGTGCAGATCGATCCCTCGACCGGTGAGGTACTTGCGGTGGTCGACGCACGCTCTCTTGTCCCCTCCGACCAGGCCCTCGGCCGAGAAGACGTGCTCAACGGCATTGCCTACAACCGTGACAGCGCCACGTTCTTCGTGACCGGCAAGCGGTGGAACACGCTGTACGAAGTGCGATTCGTACCCGCCAACTGATCGCGGATCACCCGTCCGCGTTTCCTCTGAGACGTTCGAGACAGCGAACAGCAGCATCGGCCAGGGCGACCGGGACCAAGATGTGGTCGTGGTAAAACCCGGCAAGCACATTGCACGGGATCGAAGCCGATCCGAGCGCAGCAGAGAACGCCGCCGTCAGACCTACAGCATCCAGCGAGCTGTGGACGTCGAGTGTGAGCCACGCCGCCTCGAACTCGACGGTCCAACCGCCGAGGAGTGCAGCGTCGAGAGTGCAGACCACCGTCAGTCCCTCGGACTCGGCGACGAGAGCTTCGACCCCGTTGCCGATAGCAGGTGGCGCCTGGTCTCCGTCAACCGTGACGACGGCGTAGGTCAGCGGCCGACGCAGCACGGTGAGCGTGGCGAGCATGGCGTCAAGATCGGTCTCGCCTGTCACATCGACAATGCTATGGAACGATCGTGCCGCGCCACCGCACGTCGATCCTGGATGAACACGCCGGGCACAGTTTCGGATCGCACACAACTACTCTCGATGCCTTGCCCACTACGAGCCCGATCCCCCGGCACTGCCGGGTCCTCCGCCGTCCCTCGACGCGGCCACGCCCATCGATGTCGGTAGCGGTGTTCACGGCGGCGAGGCGCAACGTGATAGCGGCGACGGGACTCACGCTTGCAGCTTGCGCCGGCATCGACTCGGCTTCCGATCTCACGAATTCCGATCTCACGGCGCCAACGACCGTGCAGTCCGCTGCGGCCGCGGCTTCGGTCGCGCCGACGAGCACGACGACTGCGGTCCCGAGCACGACCACCACCAACGCTCCAGTCGTCGCACTCGCCGGCAACTACACCGTCGAGGTGATCACCTCGCTCCCCCACGACGAACAGGCCTATACCCAGGGGCTCGAGTGGCACGAGGGTTGGCTGTACGAGAGCACCGGCCACTACAACGCGTCAGACCGTCGCCGCATCGATCCGACCACCGGTGAGGTCGATCTCGTCGTCGCCCTCGATGACAAATATTTCGGCGAGGGCCTCACCATCGTCGGCGACGAGGTCTTGCAACTCACCTGGCGCGAGGGCGTGCTCATTCGCAGCTCGCTCAGCGACCTCGAAGCACACTCAACTCAGAGCTACGACGGTGCCGGCTGGGGACTGTGTCACGACGGCGAGCAGCTACTCATGAGCGACGGATCGAGCACCCTCACCCGGCGGGATTCTTCGACGTTCGAGACGCTCGGCCGCGTCGAGGTGACGTCGAATGGTCAGCCCATCACCCATCTGAACGAACTCGAATGCGTTGACGGTCAGGTCCTCGCCAATGTCTACGGTCTGGATCAGATCGTTGCCATCGATCCGACGACCGGGATCGTCGTTGCCGTCGTCGACGCGTCGGCCCTGCGTCCGGAGGGGCTCTCGCCTGACGACAACGACGTGGTCCTCAACGGCATCGCCTATCAACCCGAGACCGGCCATTGGTTCCTCACCGGCAAGTTCTGGCCCGTGCTCTACGAGGTCGACTTCGTACCCGCTGGATAGGCCTCGCCCCGGGCTCAGCCGGCGACGGACGGGTCGTCGGTATCACTCGCACCGCCGCCGTCACCCGAATTCTCCGATGAAGCGAAGACGCCCGGCAGGTGGTCGATGAGTCGCTCGAAGATCGCTTCGCCCGATGGTGCCAACATGTGGTCGGCTCCTTCGAGCAACACGAGCTCTCCGGTGCCGGCCATCATCCGGACCATCTCGCTGGCGAACGAGGGCAAGATCGTGTCGGCGGTGCCGTGGAAGAACAGCAGATCCCGATCCCCAAGCTGTTCCGCTGCTTCGCACCCTGCCGACTGGGTCGCGAAGGTGACGACCCCGGGCACCGAGCGACGATCGAGATGCGCGGCGGCTTGCACCGCAACCGCTCCACCGAAGGAGTGACCGAGCGTGACAAACCGTCGGCCGCCGTGCCGGGTGACCAGCTCCATCACGGCCAGGGTGTCGTGGATGCAGCGGCCAAAATCGTTCGGCTTGCGGTAACCGACACGAACAACACCGATTCCCATCGCCGGCAACGCATCGCCGAGCTTCTGGTACAGCGCACCATCGGGTCCGAGGAGTCCGCCCATGGCGCCGCCGACGCAGACGATCACGTTCTCGAGCTCGGCATCACCATGCCAGAGCACGCTGAGAAGGCCCTTCATGGTGTACAGCTCGAGATGATCCAGACCGGGCGCAATGCGAGCGGTCTGCATTGCCATCAGCTCCAGCTTGTCGAGCGGTGAGGGCTCGTCGGTCGCAGCAGCATCGTTCGCCATACGCCACTTTGCCTTGTTGCGCGGCGCTTGTCAGACTCGGCGCGTGACAGCGATCGGCCACTGGCGAGAGATGCTCGAATCGTGGGTCATTCCCGACGCCATTCTCGCCGAGGCAGCGGGCAACAGCCCATGGGAACTCGACCCCAACCTCTTCCTCGCGAACAAGCCCCAGGCGGCGGGAACTCCAGGCCTGGCAACGAGACGAGCCCTCGACGCACTTCCCGTGAACGGGTCCGTGCTCGATGTCGGCTGCGGAGGCGGCGCCGCCGGTCTGGCCCTCGCCACCGACGCCGACCTGATCGTTGGCGTCGACGAATCGGCGGGCATGCTCGATTCCTTTGCCATGTCAGCCACCGAGCGCGGCGTTGCGCACCGCGTCGTTCACGGTCGCTGGCCCGACGTCGCCGGCCGGGTCGAATCGGCCGACGTCGTGGTGTGTCATCACGTGGCGTACAACGTGCCCGACCTCGATGACTTCGTTCGAGCCCTGTCCGAGGCGGCGCGGTGCCGGGTGGTGCTCGAACTCACTGCTACCCACCCGCAAACGAGGAACCGTGGCCTGTGGGACCACTTCTGGGGATTGGATCGACCGACGGGACCGACCTCGACCGATGCTCTCGCCGTGATCACCGAGGCAGGCATCGCGGCAACCCTCGAACACGACACGCAGATCAACACACAACGGGCAACGCCCGACCCGATGGCACAGGCGAGGCAGATGGCGCGGATGTGTTGCCTGGCACCCGATCGGCTCGATGAGGTTGTTGCGTTCTTGGCCGCTCACCCGCCGCTGCGTACCCCGCCCGATGTCATCTGGTGGGACGCCTGAAGCGGAGCTGCCGCTGTCCTTCCGGTACGAGTGACCTCGAGAAATATCATTCTCTTCCGCGGGATGTCGGCGTCGGGGACACCGCAGGTGGTGACGGCATACGCTGGCCGCGTGCTTGCGTTGGTCGTCCATGCTCATCCCCGGCCGGGCTCGTATTCCCATGCCCTGTGTGACGCCGTCGTCACCGGTCTTTCGGCCGCCGGACACGAGGTCGAGCTGATCGATCTCTACCGAATCGACTATCGCCCCTGGATGACGGCCGACGAACACCGAGATTACGACACCATCGCCGACGACCATCCCGACCCTCAGGTGATGGAACACATCGAACTTCTTCGTCGAGCCGATATCGCAGTGTTCGTCTACCCCACCTGGTGGTCGGGGATGCCGGCCATCATGAAGGGCTGGCTCGATCGCACGATGCTGCCCGGTGTTGCCTTCGGGCTCGACGAGCGAACACGCAAGGTGAAGGGATCACTCGAGCTCAGGCGACTCATCGGGGTGACCACCTATGGCTCCCCTCGCTGGTATGTGAGGGTCTTCGGTGACGCCGGGCGCCGCACCGTCACTCGGACCATTCGTTTGGTCTGCCCTCGGTCGACCAAGACCACGTGGCATGGGCTCTACCGGCTCGATGGCCGCAGCGCCGACGAGCGTGCCGTGTTTCTGTCCGAGGTCGAGGCGGCGTTCGGAGCACTCGATCCCATCACGAGCAGTCATGGGGCAACACGATGACTCGCTGTCTCGTTGTCGTCCACCACCCCCGAGCCGACTCACTGACCCGAGCGGCGTTCGAGCGCGTGATGGCCGGCCTTGACGCTGGCGGCCACCAGACCCGAGTGATCGACCTCGAGGACGAGAACTTCGATCCACGGTTGACCGCCTTCGAGCAGGAACATCACATCGGCGACCCCGCTGACCGACCCGACCTCGCGTCCCATGTCGATGCACTCCGCTGGGCCCAGCGGATCGTGCTCGTCTACCCGACCTGGTTCGGTGGGCAGCCTGCCCGTCTCAAGGGATGGTTCGATCGGGTGTGGATGCACGATGTTGCGTTCACCCTGCCCGATGGGGCAACCCGCATCCATGCCAAGTTGCGCAACGTGAAACGCATCGACATCGTGACCAGCCACGGATCGTCGAGGCTGGTGAATCTCATCCAGGGCAATGGCGGACGTCTCACCGTCTTTCGCAGCCTGCGCCTCATGTGTCATCCGCTGTGCCGTACGTCGTTGACGGCGCTCTACAACGTGGACCGAACCTCGCAACACGAGTTGGAGAAGTGGCTGGAGCGAGTCGAGCAACGTTTCGGCCGCTGAGCGCTCACTTCTCCTCAGGCGTTGGCCGACACTCGCTCGCCGACACCCGGTTCGGGTGCGCCCGCTGGTTCCATTCTCGCTGTCGGCAGCAGGCGTCCAGCCTTGCGTTCGATCCGCTCGATTCCGCCGGCCGCCACGGTGCCGAGCACCACGGGGATCAGAATGCGAGGGAACTCGAAGAACGGTTCGACGAAACCGTTGATACCGAGATCGGCCTCGAGGACCCGCTCGTACATCCAGCCGAGGCTGATCGCAGCGAGGGCCACCGATGCCGCGAGGAACAGTGGCTGGTAGTACCGAGTTCGCCGCAGGAGGAACAGCCCGGTGAAGGAGACCAAGACGACAACGGCCTGGCCGATCTCGATACCGAGGTTGCGGCCGATCAGTGACACGAGCTGGGTCGATCGCGACACGTCGAGTCCCTCGACGAGCGAAGCAAACCCCATCCCGTGGAAAAGCCCGAAGCCGAATGCGATCGCCCATTCCTTGTTCGGTGCGATCGGGCGAAGGTTGTGCAGTGCGGCCAGAGCGATCGAGATGGCGATGACCGACTCGACGAACTTCGACGGCGGCAGCGGCAGAATGTCGAGGCCGGCGAGGCTGAATGTGATCGTATGAGCGACCGTGAACATGGTGACGATCTTCAGAATTCGCCACAACGAAGATCCGAACGAATCGCCCGGCTTCCAGCCACCGCTGAAGACGAGGACCGATGGCAGCAGCAGGACCAGAATGAACAGGATGTGGTCGGGCCCGGTCTTGATGTGATCGACACCCAGGGACACGCTCGACGACAGGTTGTTCCATTGGCTGGCGTCACCCAGATCGATCGTGCGGGTTCGGTTGTCGGCATCGAAATCGATCAGCCACTCCTCACCATTTTCGAAGATGCCGCCCTGGATGTCGTTGCCGATCAGCAGCAGCGCCGACATGTCGGCGGTCTCGTCAAAGAACGGATCGAAGCGCACCTCGAACTCACGAGGGATCTGACCGTCGAGACCCTCGACCGTGAAGCCCAGATCGACAAAGTTCAGATCGGTGTCGATGCCTTCCTCGAAGAGAATGTCGAAGCCGTCCCACGTGAGCGGCTTGGCTTCACCATCGACGATGAAATCGAAGTGCTCGTCGGCATACGCCTGGAGCACCGGTAGATCGGCCTCGAGCTGTGGAATCAGTTCTTGGCCCTTGCCTTCGAGCGGAAGATCGAGGAGGTCCTCGATCAGCGGCGTTGGGAACTCGACCCGGCCACCAACCGCGAGATCGGTGAAGTCGAGGTACACCAGCGGCTGGTTTGCCGAGTGCGCTCCGCCACTCACCGGTAGGGCGAGCATCACCATTGCCATGGTCAAGAGGCCGGCAACGAGACGTATGACGCCTCGACGAGCCCCCGGAAACGCGTGCTGCATCGTTGCTACCCCTCCGGTGCAATCGCGGCCCGCGCGAACCGCACACCGATGCTCCCAGGCTGCTACATCGGCGCCGAGGCGGCAAGTGGCAATTCGACCCGTTGACGGTGTTGCGTTCGAGACCAGGCTGGACGCACTCTCTGCCGGTGCCCTGATCAGCCCGGCGACGCCGATCAGCTGGCGCTCGCCACCTTTGCTGCTGCTGCTTCTCGCCTGGACTTCACCCGCTCGGCGACGCGTCCGACCTTGGTGATGTAGTTCACGATCCGCTCCCGAGCCTGCTCGGCCTCGGCGGTCAGACCCTCGAGTTCGGTGATATTCCAATGCTGCATGACGACGGGAACCAAGATCTGTTCGTGATGCAGCGCGAAGTCATAGATTCCGGCATTGGCGATCACCTTGGAGTGGGCGACGAAGTCGGGAATGCCGGTACCGGGCATGGCGAAATCGGTGACCTGGGGCTCGAGCGCGATCATCATGAGTGACGGGTCGATCTCGAATCCGGCGGTCGCGACGTCTCGATAGAACAGGAAGTGGAAATTCTCATCGATTGCCACCCGACGCATGATGTCGTAGCCCGCTCGGTCGATGTCTTCGAGGAGCTTGCCGGTGTTGCGATGCGAGATGCGCGTTGCCAACTCCTGCATGGTCACGTACAGCATGCCGGATGCGGCATTGGGAGGCTGCGGGACCTGGCCGCCGCTCATCTGGGCCATGCGACCCCGCTCGAGTGCCACTGGATCGATCGCCCGGGTAACGGTCAGGTAGTCGCGAATGGCCGTTGCATGGCGAGCCTCCTCGGCGGTCCACCGACGCACCCACTCACCCCATGCGCCGTCGGCGCCGAACATGCGCTCGATGTCTCGGAAGTAGTACGGCAGATTGTCTTCGGTGAGGAGATTCACGAACAGCGCGCTACGGATTTCAGCAGGAATGTTGGCCTCTTCAGGACTCCATTCATAGTCATCTTCGAAATCGCGACCCCGACTCCATGGCACCAACGCGTGGGGATGCCACTCCTTGGTTTGGGTCAGGTGTCGTTCGAGCAGCGTCTCCGCCGTTGACTCGAGTTCGGCAAGAAAGGCGATGTCGGCGTCGATGACCATGGCTGCCAGCCTACCGACCAGTAGGTAGGCGACGCCGAAGTTTCACCGAAAAACTGCGATGAAGGCGACGGGGGAACTGCGCTGGACGCATGTGCGTGAGATAGTGAGTCGATGAACGACGGGACCACCGATTCGATGCGAGTCGTTTTTCCTGCCAACGAACGGTTCACCCGCGTGGGTCGAGTTGCGGTGGCAGGGCTGGCGCTACGACTCGAGATCGACGTACAGCAGGTCGAGCAGCTCCGACTCGCCGTCGACGAGGCCGTTGGGTCGCTGGCCGGCGATGGCGTGGTGACCGTCGAAGCTCAGTGGGAACCCGGTCACCTACATATCGACATCACCAACTCCTCGACCGATCTCGACCGCGAACGCCAAGAAGAGCTGGCGGGGATCCTCGGCGGTCTGGTCGACGAAGCAAGCATCGGGGCCCACCACGTCGCACTCATCCTGGGCGAGTCTCGGTAGCGGTCATCGGACCAACGTCATGCGGGCGGTCCTGCTGCCCGCGCTTCCTTCTCGTACGAGCCGACCTATGCCCCGGAGGAGCCGAATCCGGCCTCACCGCGGTCGTCCGGCGCAGCCGGCAGCTCTGACGTCGCGACGAGCTGGAACGCAGGGATCGGCAGCACCAGCAGTTGAGCGATCCGCTGCCCGCGCTTGATCTCCACCGGCGCCGACGAGGTGTTGTGGAGCACCACCTTGAGCTCGCCTCGATAGCCCGAGTCGACCAAACCCGGCGCGTTGAGCACCGTGACGCCATGGTTCAGCGCCAGGCCAGACCGAGACAAAATCAGCGCCGCGTGCCCCTCGGGCACGGCAATGGCGAACCCGGTCGGAACCACCGCGCGCCCGCCGGGCTCGAGCAGTACCGACTCGGCCGCCGGGAGATCTGCCGCTGCGTCACCCGCTCGCATTCGGCGAGGAGCCTCGAGCTCGGGATCGAGTCGGAGCAGAGGTACGTCAACCACCGCTGCACCCTAGGGTCCAGCAGCTCCTCTTCGCGCACCTCCTACAGCGGTAGGGTGCGATCGTGCTTGCATGGATGGACCTCGAAATGACCGGCCTCGACCCCTCACAACACGTGATCGTCGAGATTGCGACACTCATCACCGACGACGACCTGAACATCATCGCCGAGGGACCCGAACTCGTGGTCCATGCCACCGAGGAGCAGCTGTCGCTCATGGAACAGGTGGTGATCGACATGCACACCAAATCGGGCCTGCTCGAGAGGATCCGGTCGTCGACCACCACGGTCGACGACGCCGGGCGACAGACGCTCGCCTTCCTCCAGGAACACATCGGTCCGCGCTCGACGCCGTTGTGCGGCAACTCGATCGGCATGGACCGACGCTTCCTCGCCGCCTACCTTCCCGAGATCGAAGAGTTCCTCCACTACCGCTCGATCGATGTCTCGACCATCAAGGAACTCGGCAAGCGGTGGAACCCGATCGCGATCACTGGTGCGCCGAAGAAGACGGGCACCCATCGAGCACTCGACGACATCAAAGAGAGCCTCAACGAGCTCATCTACTACCGCGAGGCCATCTTCCAGGCCCCTCAGGCGCCAGCGGTCTACACCGTCTGATCCCTTTCGAAGGCGTCAGCGATACCAGTGGTCGGGGATGGTGCCGATCACTCCGGAGGCCGCCGGCTTGTCAACGCCCCCGGCCAACCACCAGAGTGCGAATCCGTTCGGGTCATCTCCGTTCGGGTCATCTCCGTTCGGGTCATCTCCGTTCGGGTCATCTCCGTTCGGGTCATCTCGATTCGATACGCCTCGACCGCAAGGGAGACCTGCGAACCGTGATCGATGCCGTGCCCATACTCGAGTTCGGCCCGACAGCGCACCGGCAGAAACCGGCGCTCAGCGATGATTTCTTCGACCGCGGCCCAGTACGCCGCATTGTTCATGTGGTCGAACACATCGAAATCGACGAATCGGACCGGCCAGTTCCGCCGCACCGCCCGCTCCGACGGGTTGGCGTGCTCGAGCCGGGCACTGACCGTTCGGCCCTGGGCCGCCGGACCGTAGGTCTCGAGAAAGTGTGACGACAGCGGTGTCGGTCGACCCGAGTCGGCATCGAGGTGCACCCACAACGTCGCGATCTCGAGATGGGCACCGACGTCACCGGTCACGTGAAGGCGCCGCTCGGCCCAGCGTCGGCCCAGTCCCGAACAAAACGTGACGAAGGTCAGCGTCTCGCCAAACTCGGCCTCGACCACGACATCGACCGTTGTCTTACGAACGACCCATGCCAGATCATTCGCCAGCGAGGCGTCGCTGGTGTCATCGTTGGAGACGTCTTGGGCGTAGCGAACCAGAGCGTCAAAGCGGAGTTTTCCATTGGGTCGAACATCTCCCAGCCTCACCTTTCTGACCTCGGAAAACGTTCGACCGTTCGAAGGTATTGGGGCCAAAGGTTCCGGTACGGAAGTCACCATTCGACGGTATTGGCCGATAATTCGATTGACACGTTCCGCGATCCGTAGGAGCGTTGCACCCAGCCAGCGTCGTCTGGCACGACGAATCTGTCTCGATTCACCAGTCTCGATTCACCTGTCTCGACACCTCCATCAGCACGAAAGGAACGGCTCCGATGAAAATGATCACCACCACAACCGAAGCCTCCCGCCAACTCGTGCTCGACGTCGCCCGTGGACAGCTGATGCATCTCGATCCGAGCCCGCACGGGGCAGCGACGATGCAGTTCGTGAAGATGCAGTTCGTGATGTCCGATATCGGTGTCAACGTCGATGCAGCCGACTTCGGTGGCAAGAACTCCACGACCGGCACGGCCTTCGACGCCACCGCGTTGACCGAGATTGCTTGCCACGGTCGTCGTTCCTGCACCACCGGCACGTGGGCCTATGCCTCGGTCTTTGCGAACAAGGAACACTCCCAGCGAAAGAGAATGACCTGACGACAATCGATCAGGTCGGACTCGAAGCCGCTGGGAGCATTCGCTCCCAGCGGCTTCTTTGCTTTTCGACCAGCAACCACCGCTCCGCTGACACGCCTCTTCATCCACGCCGGCTCGTACCGCTCGGCCGCTCACCACCATCTGACGCTTCCGAAACACAGAAACTCTCAAACTCATGTTGACAACAGCAAGTCCCATCGATCGGCCACACATATCTCCCGTATCCGGCGCAATTGTTGCGTTGCCGACCGCAGCCGTGCAGGCCAGCCCATTCGCCCAAGACTGGTGGGCGCTGGCCGCCTGCCGAGCCGTGCCCGACGCCAAGGATCTCTTCTTCTCCGAGGAACTGACCGACATGGCAGCAGCAAAGCGCATCTGCGCCGACTGCCCGGTGATCTCGCCCTGCCTCGAGGAGGCCGTCAACCGCAGTGAGCCCTGCGGTGTCTGGGGTGGACAACTCTTCGACAACGGCCGCATCGTGATGATCAAGCGTCGCCGTGGCCGCCCGCCGAAGCACCCTCGGCCCGAGGATCAGCTCCCCATGATCCCCGTGCCCGAGCACCTGCAACAGCTCATCGCCTGACCGTGATGAGCTGACGCAGCATCGTCCGCCCTCCCACCGCAGCAGCAGCAACGGCCGTCCACGGTTGTGCGTCAGTTCAGACCCGTCGTGACCGTTTTGTCGTGACAGTGGGCACAAGCGAGCTACTGCCAGTCGGGGCCGAGGTGTTGGGGAGGGGAATGCTGGCATCATGAGAACGGTTTGTCGTACTCAGGAGTCACCGCTCCCCTCCCCCCGGACTCGTCATGACCCACACCACAGCCACTCGCCGCTCATCTCATCGCCTTCGACCGCTCAGCAAGCTCACCGCGGTGATCGTCGCGTTGATTGCCGGCGCCGCCGCCTGCTCCAACGGCTCGGCCGACGAGTCGGCCGACGCAGTCGACTTGTCGAGCATCCCGCTCACGACTCCTGAGGGCGGCACCACCAATCTGGCCGCCTACGAGGGAACACCGTTGGTGGTCAACTTCTTCGCCAGCTGGTGCGGGCCGTGCAAGGCGGAACTGCCCGACATCGAACGAGTCAGCCAAGAGTTCGGCGACGAGATCACCGTCCTCGGTATCAGCCTCGACGCCGCCGAAGATTCCTGGCTGGCCCTCGTCGAGCAGACCGGAATCACCTTCCCTACGGTGTTCGAAGGTCAAGGCGGCGCCATGTTCGAAGCGGTCGACGGCCGCTCCATGCCAACAACGATCTTCCTCGATGCCGAGGGTCAACTGGTCCACACCGTGGCCGGCTTGCAGACCGAGGACTCGCTACGAGACCTCATCAACACCGAGCTCTTGGAGTGACCAATGGGTGAACTGTTCCAGCCGTATGCTTTTGCCATTGGCATGGTGGCACTCGTGAATCCGTGTGGCTTCGCCCTGCTGCCGGCCTACCTCGGCTACTTCCTCGGACTCGACGACGACACCGAAGATTCGCGCATTGTTGCCCTCAACCGGGCGCAGATGGTCGGGCTCTCGCTCTCACTCGGTTTCATGGCGGTGTTCGGCCTGCTTGGGGTGGTTTTCGCCGGTTTCTACTCCTCGATCCAGGGGGCGCTCCCGTGGGTCACGATGATCATCGGTGTCGGGCTGATCGCCCTCGGCATCGCCATGTTGCGCGGCTTCGATCTCGCCCTGAAGCTCCCCAAGCTCGACAAGGGCACCGGCAGCCGTTCGGTCGCCTCGATGTTCGTGTTCGGCGTTTCCTATGCGATCGCCTCGTTGTCGTGCACCATCGGTCTCTTCCTCGGCGTGGTCGGCACCTCCAGTTCGGGCCGAGGCTTCACCGAGCGGCTCGGCGGGTTCCTCTCCTACGGCCTCGGCATGGGCCTGCTCGCGACGACCCTCACGCTCGCCGTCGCCTTCGGCAAGCGGGGCCTGGTCAACCGGTTCCGCCAGCTACTGCCCAAAATCAACTTGATCTCTGCTGTCGTGCTGGTGATCGTCGGGATCTACGTCGCGATCTATGGGTGGTGGTCGCTCTCGGTCCCCTTCTTGGAGGAGCCGACCGGCCTCGCCGGTGCCGGCAACTCCATCGTGACCACCGCCGAACAATGGCAGACCAGTTTCGCCTCGTGGATCAACGACCGTTCGACCGTGCTGGGTTGGGGCTTCCTCATCATCAACGCAGTCCTCATCATTGCCGGCGCCGTGGCCCGGCGAGGCAACAACGCCGACCGTCAACCCGCCCAGGTCTGAGCCCCCGCGACCAGCCCGTCGATCAGATGCTGGGTATGGCTGAATCGGCCAAGAATGCCGTTCGACGGCCCGGGCGGACGAGCGCCGTGTGACCCCGGGTAGTACAGCGCCAACGGCGAGAGCCCTCGAACGCGTGGCGACAACTCGATCTGGACCCCGCCTCCCGACGTCAGGTTGCAGGGGTTGTTCGGGTGCAGACCCCGAAGTCGACGAGGGATATTGTCGACATCGTCGATCACCTGGTAGGCGGGAAGTGCACTCCGGACGTGACCTGCCAGGTGGGACGCGAGGTCTCTGTTGGCGCCACCGAAGAGCAGATCGGTCCACCGCTTGTTGCTGCCGAAGCCGTGGATGGCAACGACCACGTCGCAGTGGTCGAGGAAGGATGCCAGAGCGTCTGACTGATCCGGATCGATTTTGGCCGATGGGATGTGCTGCCGCATTCCCGGAGGCTGGATGACCCCGTAGAACGATGCCCCCGACCGTGCTGCTGCCTCGCTGGCGATCTGGTCGGTGAGTCGTTCGAGATTTCCACCGTGAAAGGCCATGAAACCGAACGAGCTTCGCAGGTCTCGGTGCTCGATCACTCCCGGCATCCCAAGCAGCGTTGCGAAATCGATGGCGTCTCGGCTGACCTTCTGCATGTCAGAAGCATGCCCCATGCCCACTACCTTGGGCGTATGCAGCTGCGAATCTTCACCGAACCCCAGCAGGGCGCCTCCTACGACGATCTCCTCGCAGTGGCCAAGGCCACCGAGACGGCAGGCTTCGATGCCTTTTTCCGATCCGACCACTACCTCAAGATGGGCGACGGCTCCGGTCTACCGGGACCAACCGAGGCGTGGGCCACACTGGCCGGGCTGGCCCGAGAGACCAGCCGCATACGGCTCGGCACGCTCGTGAGCCCGATCACCTTCTATCAGCCAGGACCGCTCGCTATCACGGTCGCCCAGGTCGATCAGATGAGCGGCGGACGGGTCGAACTCGGGATCGGCGGAGGCTGGTACGAAGCCGAACACCAGGCGTATGGTCTGCCATTCCCCGAACTCGGCGAACGAATGGACAGACTCACCGAGTATCTCGAGCAGATCACCGGGCTGTGGGCAACCCCAGAGGGCGACACCTACGACCACACCGGAACGTTCCACACCTTCACCAACTCGCCGGGCCTTCCGAAACCGGTACAAACGCCAGGTCCCCCGATCATCATCGGCGGTCGAGGGCCCAGGCGCACCCCAGCGTTGGCCGCTCGCTACGCGGCAGAGTTCAACACGCCGTTCGTCCCACTCGACGAGCTCCCCGCCATCATCGATCGGGTGCGGGCTGCGTGCGAGGCCATCGACCGAGACCCCGACGACCTCGTGTATTCCTCGGCCATGGTCATGTGCATGGGCGATTCCGAGGCCGAAGCCGAGCGCCGGGCCACCAACATCGGACGAGACCTGTCGCAAATGCGGCAAGATTCGGCGGCAGGAACGGTCGAAGAGGTGAAGGATCGCCTCGGCCAGTACGAAGCGCTGGGGATCTCGCGGATCTACCTCCAAGTGCTCGACCTGGCCGATCTCGATCATGTCGCCTTTGCCGGGGAGCACCTCCTCTGAGCCAGACCCCCGAACCGTGCGCCGTCGTCACCGCCAAATCCGAACTGTGCGCCGAACTCACCGTCAGCGGGGAGTTTGGCGCACAGAACGCGATGGCTGAGGGGTTTGGCGCACGGAACTCTGGGCTTGAGGCCGGGGTGTTGGGGTGTTGGGATCAGGGTGAGAGGCGGATTCTGGTCCAGGCCTGACCGATTCGGCGAAAGCGAATCCGGTCGTGCAGCCGATTCGGTTGACCCTGCCAGAACTCGATCTCGGTCGGTTCCAGCCGGTAACCGCCCCAATGATCAGGACGTTCGACTTCACCACCTTCGAAACCGACTTCAGCGGCTTCGTATCGAGCCATCAGGGTTGCCCGGTCGGGCAGTTCGGTGCTCTGCAGCGACGCCCACGCGCTGATCTGTGAGCTTCGCGGCCGCACACTGAAGTAGGCGTCGGCCTCCGCCGGATCGACCTTCGCCACCGTTCCGATGACGTTGACCTGCCGATGGAGTGCGAGCCAGCTGAACGTGAGGGCTGCTGCCGGGTTGTGATCGAGATGCTCAGCCTTGGTACTCGCATAGTTGGTGAAGAACTCGAAACCACCATCGGTCAACCCCTTGAGGAGCACATTGCGGGTGTGCGGTTGGCCCCGTTGGTCGACGGTGGCCAGCACCATTGCGTTCGGCTCGATCAGCTCAGCCTCGATCGCTGCTGCCAACCATGCCTCGAACTCGATGATGGGGTCGGGATCGACGTCTGCGACGTCGATCCCACGGTTCTCGTATTCTGTTCTCATTCGTGCCAGATCCACTCCTCCAGTCAAGCCGATCTGGGGCGATAGCGTGCGGACATGTCGATCGAGGTGAATGATCTCGTGATTCGCTACGGCGATGCGGGCGAACCTGCTGTCGACGGCGTGTCCCTACGGGTCGGCCCCGGCGACGTCGTTGCGCTCCTCGGCCCGAACGGGGCGGGGAAGTCCACCCTGCTCAATGCCGTCGAGGGCTACATCAC
>RCMY010001649.1_pt1 | contig 20966 bp, 22 predicted proteins | sample 2041341 | NCBI WGS metagenome assembly RCMY01 (sample SAMN09708234, study PRJNA481090) | Marine sediment metagenome, whole genome shotgun sequencing project.
CGTCCTCAACAATCGCACGGGTGACGTGACGGCCTTCGCCCGTGAAGTGACCGACGGCCGCGGCGTCGACGTCGTGTTCGATCACGTCGGCACCGCACTGTTCGCCGCATCGATCTTCTCGCTGGCGCCACGCGGACGGTTGGTCAACTGCGGCAACTCGTCGGGCGACGAAGCGACGATTCCATCGCTCGGACACCTCTTCCACTCCGGCATCCAGATCCTCGGGTCCGATCCCTACCGGCCCGAAGAGTTCGGCCCGGTCTGGGACACCTTCTGCTCCGGAGACTTCGAAGTCGTCATCGACAGCGAGTTCGAGTTGGCCGACGCAGCGGCCGCTCAGGCGAAGATGCTCACAAGCGACTTCTTCGGAAAGATCGTGCTCCGGCCGTGAGCTTCGTTCCGCGAGACCCCGCGTACCCCGAACTGAAGTCGTCGCACTCGATGGCCCGAGTCGGACGACCCTGGACCGACTACAAACCACCACCTGCAGCCCCGGTGTGGGCGGCGATCGAAGGACTCGGTCGCTACTTCATCCTGCTGGCTGCGATCGAGCTCGACGTCTTCGACACCCTGCAGCGAACCGGCCCGGCCCGAGTCGATGCGCTTGCCCCGTCGATCGGCGCCCCGCACGAGCACCTTCGGTCGCTGCTCGACGGCGTGGTCGCGCTCGGCCTGCTCGACCAGGTGCACGATGTCTACGAGCTGAACGACACCGCCCGTCGGTACCTCGTCTCCGACGGTCCGGCCTCGATGGCCTCACTCATTCCGGTGGCGCCCGGTCCCCACGAGAACTGGCGAGAGCTGGCCGACACCGTCCGCCGCGGACGACCGGCCACGCCGATCGAGGACGATCCGGCGGCGTTCTACGTGCCGTTGGTCGAGGGCACGTTCACCACCATGTTCCGCTGTGCGACTCGGGCCGACCTGAAGATGCGGTACTCGGTGATGTCTGCGCCTCGAATCCTCGACCTCGGCGCCGGAGGTGCGCCATGGTCGATCGCGATGCTCACCGCTTGTCCCGAGGCCCGAGCCGTCATCAACGATCTGCCCGGCGTGATCGACGTCGCCCGACGCAAGACGGCCGAACACGAGGTCATCGACCGATGCGAGTTCGTCGAAGGTGACTTCCACACCGTCGACTTCCAGACCACCACTTTTCACACCACCGCCTTTCACACCACCGAATCCGAGATCACCGACAGCGAGTGGGCCGGGGGGTTCGACATCGTCGTGCTCGGCCACGTCTGCCGTACCGAGGGTGCCGAGGGCGCTCGTCATCTGATCGAACGAGCCTTCGAGGCGCTCGCGCCCGAGGGTCGAGTCATCCTGGCCGACTACTTCATCGACCGAGAACGCAAGCAGAACCCCCATGCCGTGATCATGGGAACGACGATGATGGCGAGCACCGAGCGAGGGTTGTGTTTCACCCACGCCGAGTTCGCCGGATGGTTGGCCGATGCCGGGTTCGTCGACGCTCGCCTGATCGAACCCATCGGGTTCCAACAGTGCTTCGTCGCGACCAAGCCGTTGGAGCCCGAACTCCAGGCGAACGAACCGAACGAACCGAACGAACCGAACGAGGAGTTGTCCCGATGACCGAGCATGTCGACACGTTGATCCTGGGAAGCCATGTGGTGACCGTCAACCAGACACGAGACGTGATTCGCCGTGGGGCGGTTGCGGTTCGTGGCAACGAGATCGTTGCCGTTGGCAAGCAGTCTGACCTCGAGGCCAGATTCACCGCAACCGAGATCGTCGGTGGTGACCGCTTCGTGGTCACACCGGGAATGGTCAACACACACATCCACATCACGGGTGAGCCGCTCACTCGTGGGTATGTTCCCGACGACACGCCGTTCGAAGAGAACGTGTTCGCCTGGTTGTGTCCGCTCTACGCCGTGTTCGACGCTGCCGAGGAGCGGCTCTCGGCTCAGCTCGCGTCGGTCGAGATGCTGAAGTCGGGGACGACCACCTTCCTCGAGGCCGGCACGATCCACTACCTCGACGAGGTCCTCGACGGACTGGACGAGGTCGGGATCAGAGGGCGCGTCGGTCAGTGGGTATGGGATCTCCCGCCGGAGCCCGACGTCTACAAGCAGTCCACCGACCAGGCCATCGCCATGCTCGACCGCCAGTTGGCCGAGTACGGCAGTGTGGCCGGTGGTCGGTTGGGCACCTGGTCGACCTTGGTCGGGCACACCACGGCGTCGGATCCGTTGTGGCGTGCCGCTCGGGAACTTGCCGACCAGTACGGCACGGGCATGAGCTTCCACATGTCACCGGCCAAGCTCGATCCCGAGAGTTTCATCGCCGAGTTCGGGCATCGACCGATGATCCATCTCGCCGAACTCGGCATCCTGCGGGACGACGTGGCCATCACCCACTGTGTGCAGGTCGACGACGCCGAGCTTCAGGTCATGGCCGAGGCGAAGGTGTCGGTTGCCCACTGCCCGACGACAGCGTTGAAGGTCAGCTACGGCGTGACTCAGATCGGCAAGATGCCCGAGATGGTTCAGGCCGGGATCAACGTGAGTATCGGGACCGACGGCAACAACGCCTCGAACTACTCCGATCTCATGCGAGCCACCTACCTGGTGGCCGGTCTGTTCAAAGACGCTCGGCAGGACCCACAGATGTTTCCGGCCGAGATGGCGTACGAGATGGCGACGATCGGTGGGGCCACGTCGATGCAGATGCAGGACACCATCGGCTCGCTCGAAGTCGGCAAGCTTGCCGACATCGTGCTGCACGACACCGATCGACCCGAGTGGCGCCCCTTGCTCAACGTGGCAAACCAGCTGGTGTGGTCGGCCGACGGACGCGGCGTACACACGGTCTTCGTCGACGGCAAGAAGGTCGTCGAGGATGGTCGGATGACGACGATCGACGAAGACTCGTTCTACGGCCGATGCCAGGCAGCAGGAGAATCGATCACCGCTCGATCCGGGCTTCCGGACAAGGCCAAATGGCCGACCTACTGATCGGCTGATCATGACCTCGACGGGTGTGTGACCCGTCGAGGCCACCATCGAGGATCCGATCCTGTGACTGGCCGATGGCGATAGCGCCAATTGACCAAATCGACCGTGTGTGTTCTCGACCTGGGGAAACATGTCTGTCTGTGAGGGCGAATGGCAACCATTCGCTCTGCATGGTTCACATGGACATAGGTTCATGTGAACCCCTAGACCTGCGGACATGTGTTCATATGAACAAGGAGGCCAATACGATCACGGGATGAGCCCTCGAATCGTCAGTGTGGTCAGTGGCAAGGGTGGGGTCGGCAAGACCACGATCAGCATCTCGCTTGCCAGTGTCTGGGCCCTGAGCGGTGACGACACCTATCTCGTCGATGCGGATCCTCAAGATGCCGGCAGCGCGAAGTGGTGGCTCGATCGCACCGAGCCGCATCCCCAGCTCGAGTACGACAAGCACCACGACCTCCCAACCTTGAGTCGTCTGCGTGAGGTCGAGGGATTCAAGTGGGTCGTGGTCGACACGCCTCCCCGTCCCGACTCCGAACAGTTGACCGCGATCTGCGCGGCTTCCGATCTCGTCCTCGTGATCGCCGGCACGGGTCCGCTCCCGCTCAGCGCCGCCGTGCAGACCGTCACCGAGTTGGTTCGCCCGACCGGTGTCGCCCACGCCTGCATCGTCGCCATGATCGACTCTCGCCGATTGAGGGAAGCGGTGAGTGCGAGAGACGAGCTTCGGGCGTCCGACATTCCGACGCTCGACGTGATCGCTCGTCACTACGTGGCCGTCGAACGTTGCGCCCTCGACGGGACGCTCCCGGCGCAGGTGAAGGGTGCCAATGCGTGGCAGGCGCTCAACGACATGCAGGCGATGGCCGACGAGGTCACCGATCTGCTCATGCGCACCTGAACGCTCACCACCTGAGCACATGAACACCTGGGTGTAGGTTCATGCGAACATGTGGTCACATAAACCTATGGACGTATGTCCTTGTAGTACGGTGACCAGCAACATCGGGTAACGAAAGGCACACCGTGGCAGCAGCGAGACCGCCGAAGAACAAGCTTTCATCGATCATTGCCGGCCAGCAGGAGCAACCCAGGCCGCAGAACTACCCTCCGGCCAACGCAGCAAAACCGACGGCAACGAAGAAGACGCTGGCCAAGGCATCGGCTGTCGGTGCGACCTCGAAGCCTGTCCCGCGTGCCCGAAAGGTCATCAGCGTCGACCTCAGCATGAAGCACTTCCGTGATCTGCGAGACATTGCCGACCAACTCGGCTGCAGTCGGACCGAAGCCATCCGCGCGCTCATCAATGTTGCCACCGACGACGACGACCTGCTGGCTCGGCTGCATGCCGAGCTCGATGCCGAGGGCGTCCGACGTCCGTCGGGCTTCGCCGCCCGCAAGCCATAGCCACAGCAGGGTTCCGACTACACTCGCACGAACCCATGTCCATGGGTTCATGCGTTCATGGGTTCATGCGTTCATGGGTTCATGGGTTCGCGCTGGACTCACCTTTCGGTCAGAGGCTCGTTCATGAAGGGCCTATCCTCAGCATCGACCGAGGCCTGACTCCGACTGGATGGTGGTATGACTGATCGCTTCGACACCGCACACGTCGAGGCATGGCGCCGAGACGGTGGCGTGCTGATCCAGGAATTCTTCACGCCCGACGAAGTGCGTGCGGTCCAGGCCGATTTCGAGGTGGTCTTCGGTCGGTCCGGCAGTGGCGGTGACGCACCTGGCGATGAACCGCTCGATGAGAAACGCGACGGCCAGATCGGCCGGTTCGACGAGCGGCAGTTCGCCACCTTCGAGGCGGTGCCGTTCGAGTGCTCGCCGGCCCTGAACCTGATCGGCGTGCATCCCGCGCTGGTCGGACTGGCGAAGCACCTGCTCGAGGTCGACTCGGTCCACCTGTATCAGTGCCAGGTCTGGGCCAAGTTCACCGGCGACGCCGACTACGACCAGCCGTTCCACTGCGACTTCTCCAACCACACCCTGACCGTTCCGTCGGACGATGCTGCGCAGAACGGCGTGACGATCCTCTGCTACTTCACCGACGTCTCCGAGGGGCATGGTCCGGCGCACTACGTGATCCGACCCGAGAGCGACGAGGTCGTCGGGCCCGAGGGCACCTTGGTCTCCGACCGTGAGCTGGCTGCCGGGATCCAGCAAGAGCTCCTGGCTCGTGCCCGTTCGACCGCCGCTCCTGCGGGCAGCATCTTCCCCTACGGCATCGACGTCTTCCATCGGGGGACGAACATGACCGTTCCCGGCGGTCGTCGCTTTGCGGTGATGGCCTGTTTCAAGCGTGCTGGCGACGAGAGCATCGGCTATCACTCATGGGCGTTCCATCACGCCAAACCCTGGCATCGGATCTTCGATCACGCCACGCCCGAGCAACTCGAGTGCTTCGGCGTGCAGACTCCGGGTGACCCGTTCTGGACGCCGACGACGATCGAGCGAGCGCAGGTGCGTTACCCGAACTGGGACCTCACGCCGTATCGCCAGGCGATGGGCTCCTGAGACTCTGTCCCGTGCTGGCAGTCGCTGCCGCAGGGCATGGTGCAACTCAGGTGAGCCAGCATGGGAACCTACAGACACAGGTTCACATGTCCATATGTTCGTGCGGTTCGATGGCGGCCGCTACGCCTGACCGGTCTGCTGCAGGAAGCGCAGGGAATCCCAGTAATCAGTGCGTTTGGCCACGAGCTCGTCACGAACTTCGATGACCATGACCCCGCGGAGATCGATCGGTGAGTCGTCGCTGATCGCGGTCATCCGATAGGGGACACACACGGTCGACCCCTCGGTGATCGTCTGTTCGGCGGTGTAGCGAAGCTCGCGGAACGCTCCGAGGAAACCGGGCAGTCGCCCGGCGTAGGTCTCTCGGCCGCTACAGCCACTACCAAGTGCGCTGGTGTGATCGTTGACGAAGTCTTCGGTCACCCAGCGCACCACGGCGTCGGCTTCGCCCTGGGCGAAAGAGCCGAGATAGCCCACTGCCACCTCGGCCGGTGTCACGTGTCGCCCCAGAGCTCCTGGGCCTTGGAGAAGATCCCCTGATCGTGCGAGAACTCGATCGTGTTGCCGTCGGGGTCCGTCACGAAGCACACGTACCCGATGGGGTCCGGCAGTTGGAGTGGTCCCATCGAGAGATGGCCGCCCTTGTCGGCCTCGGCAGCGTGAGCGTCGACCTCTTCACGTGAGGTGACTTCGATGCCGATGTGGGCGAACGGCCCCATCACGGTCTTTGGGTCTTGCGGCCACGGGTTGGCTTCGGGAAGGAACTGGGCCAGCACGAGGAAAAAGGGATTGTCGGGGTCGGACTTCTGGCCGAGCCAGGCGCCCCAACCCTTGTCGTCTTGGCGACGATCGATCAGTTCGAGCGGGGTGTACTTGGTGTACCACTCGATCGATGCGTCGATGTCGTCGACGAGGAGGGCGATGTGTGTCCAGCGTGCCGACTTCGGCAACACGTGGTTGACGGTTTCACTCATTGGTCCATCCTTCGGGGATCTCGGGATTGTCGCCGCCCTTGACCCAGAGGATGAACGTGTTGCCCCACGGGTCCTTGAAGGCGGAGTTGAAGCCGCTGAACTCGGCCCAATAGTGCTTGGTCCAGAGGATCTCGGCGCCACGTGACTCGGCCTCGGCGAGGATTCGTTCCGGCGTGTCGTCGTCGCTGACGAGGATCCAGACCCGGGTGGTGCGGCCGTCTGTGGCGACGTGACGCGGCTCGACTCCTTCGGGGATTGGGTGAGGGCGAGCGTTCAGGGCGTTGTGGATGCCCATGTGCAGATTGCCGGTCGGACCCTGCGAACCGTCGTCGACCTGGAAGTTCTGGCCGGGAACGATGCGGTAGAACTCGTTCTCTGGGCGAGGTTCGACCTCCCAGCCGAAGACCGCCCGATAGAACTCGGCAGTGGCCGATGGTTCCTCTGACGGAAAGTCGACGAAGATCAATGTGTTCGGATAAACCATGCGCCAACGCTAGCAGGAAATCCCGTTTTGGTCAGACCGTCCTACCAAAAACTTCCTCGACCAACTAGGATCGCCTCCATGTCTGATGAGCTGACACCGATCGACCTCTTGGTTGTCGGTGGTGAACTGCTCACGATGGATGGTGACCCGTCATCGCAGGCCGGACAGGCCGTGGCGATCGCCGACGGCCGCATCCTCGCCATCGGCCCCGAGGCCGAGCTTCGGGTCGCCCACGATCCGATTCGCATCCTCGATGCCAACGGCGGGCTTGTCATGCCGGGCCTGGTCAACGCCCACCAGCATCTCACCGGTGACCCGCTCATCCGAGGCTGCATCCCCGACCTCATCGACTCCGACACATCGATCTATCAGTGGGCCGTGCCGGTGCACGCCGTCCACGACGAGACCGACGACCGCCTCGCCGCCACGCTCGAGTCCTTGCGCTGCCTGCGTTCTGGCACCACGTCGGTGATCGAGGCCGGCACGGTCAGCCATCCTGAAGCCGTTGCCGCCGGGCTCGAAGCCACCGGCATCCGCGGCACGGTCGGACTCTGGGGGTGGGACACGCCTGACGTCCCGCACCGGCGTTCAGCCGACGACTTCGTCCGTGACATGTCGACCGTGCTCGATGCCCACCCCAGCGGTGAACGGATCGAAGCCTGGGTCACTCTCGTCGGGCATGGCCTGGCATCCGACGAACTCTTCGTCGCCGCGGCCGACCTCGCTCGTGAGCGCAAGGTGGGCATGACGATGCACATGTCGCCCGGTTCGAGCGATACCGAGGACTACCAGCAGCGGCTCGGTCGATCACCGATCGAGCATCTCGCCCATCTCGGCGTGCTCGGCCCGCATCTCGTGCTCGCCCATGCCGTCTGGATCGACGACGACGAGTTCGAACTGCTGCTCGAACACGATGTTGCGATCGCCTCGTGCCCCTGGGCCTATCTGCGGCTGGCGCAAGGTTTCAGTGTCGCCGGCCGACACGGAGAGTTCGTCGAACGAGGCGGACGCCTCGCCTTCGGTACCGACTCGTGTAATGCATCCGACCACCACTCGGTGCTCGCAGCGGCTGCGCTGTTCGCAGGCCTCGAGCGTGACCGAAGCCTCGATCCCACGAGGTTCGGGGCCCACCGAGCACTCGAGATCGCCACCCGTGGCGGTGCTGCGGTGTTGGGCCATGGCGATGACCTCGGTGTGTTGGCGCCCGGTCGTCTTGCCGATCTCATCGTCGTCGAGGCCAACGGCCTCGATTGGTCACCGGCGGGCGACCCCGCACTCCAGCTGGTCTGGGGAGCCCCCGACCGCCGTGTCCGACACGTGGTCGTCGCCGGTGATCCGGTGCTGGTCGACGGTCACTCCACCAAGATCGACGAAGCGGCCCTCATCGCCGAGGTCGCCGACCGCCAGCAGGATCTACTCGCACGTGCCGGAATCACCCGGTGATCCGCCGAGTCACTTGTCGTCGGTGCAACACCGTCGGCATCTACGCAATCTCCACTCGCCACATGAGGAAAGAGCTGAACGGTGTCCGTTCCCCAAACAGATGACTTCACCACGTCGCCATCGATGCGCACGACCTGGTTCCCGGTAGCGAACGACCACGAGTTGACCGAACCCGTGCCGCGAACGCTCTGCGGCGAAGAACTCGTGTTGTTCCGCAACGCCGATGGCCGGGCCGTCGCCCTGCCCGACCGTTGCTCGCACCGCAACGCCCCCCTGTCGGCCGGCAAGATCGTCGACGGCTGCATCGAATGCCCGTACCACGGCTGGATCTTCGACTCCGAAGGCACGTGCGTCGTGATTCCGAGCTCTGGCGTCGACGCCACGGTGCCGCCGAAGGCGCACCTCTCGCCCATCTTCTGCGAGGAACGGTATGGCCTGATCTGGGTCGCACTCGACGAGCCGACCACGGCGATTCCGCCCGCGCCGTGGGACGACGACCCGACCTTCCGTCGGTTGAACATGCCGATGCAGGTGTGGAGTGCATCCGCCTCTCGGATGGTCGACAATTTCATGGACATCTCCCACTTCCCGTGGGTGCACGTCGGAACCTTCGGTGCTGCAACGGAACGAACGGTCGCTCCGGTCGAGATGGGCCCGCTTCCCGACGGGTTCCACGGATACGCCTACGAAGTCACTGCAGCCAACGATGGCGACGGCGCAACCGCATCGGGCCAAGAGGGCGACGTCGTGCACCGCGAGATGTCGACCGGTTTCCACGTTCCGTTCTCGGTCCGAAGCACGATCAAGTACGAGACCGGCCTCGAGCACATCATCTATCTCCTCATGTCGCCGGTCGATGCCGTCACCACCAACTTCTTCGGTGTGTTCTGGCGCAACGACGACTTCTCGATCCCCGCCGACGAGGTGCTCGTCTTCGACTACGCCATCGCGGCCGAAGACAAGCGCATGCTCGAGATGGTCAAGGGCCCGCTCCCGTTGGGGAATGTGGGTGTCGTGAGCGTCCAGTCCGACCGGCCGTCGGTCGAGTGGAAGCGCCAGCTCAACGCCTGGCTGGGTTCATGACGCCACCAGACGCCTCCGAGATGTCGTCGTTCCCGCCGGCGTCGGCACTCGCCGACGTGCTCCAACTGCTCGGCCGTTCCGGGCACCTCTTCCCACCGCTTCGGTGGCTCGCTCCGCCGGCGTCACCGACGACGGCAACGGCGATCACCATCCGGGTCGAGGTCGCACCGTCCGGACCGGGCATCACGGCACTCCGAGACCGTCTCGACGACGACCTCACCGGTCGCTGCCTCGTCGTCGCCGGCGGAGCCTCGATCCCCGGTGCACTCTGGGGCGAGATCCTCACGCTTGCTGCACTTCGCTCGCACGCCAGCGCAGCGTTCATCGAAGGCGGTGTTCGAGATCTCGACGAACTGGCCGAGCTCGGACTGCCGGTCGCCGGGGTCCAACCGGTCGTGGCCGGACCCGGTGGACGCCTGCACGTGGTCGAGATGGGCGAGCCCGTGACGATCGGTGAATCGGTCGTGGCCAGTGGCGACCAGGTGTTGCTCGACGCCAGCGGAGCCGTGGCCTTCGGCTCGGGTCCCGGTGCTGCAGATGTCCTTGCCGCCGCGACTCGATACGCCGAGGCCGAGACCCAGGTCGTCGAAGCGATCCGACGGGGCGACGACCTCGCATCCGCGTACCGGATCAAGTCCGACGTCGTCGCCGAGATCATCGCCTCGAACGACTGATCACTATTCGGTCGGGCTCGACAAGACCGACCGACGGGGTCAGCGCGATCTCTTGCCAGAGTCGCTCGCCGACACAGAAGCATGCGCCGAGCGGCTCGGACCACCGAGGTGGCGGGGCATCGTCGTCGAGGGTGATGGCGGTGCGAACGCGAGCGAGACCGGCGTGTGTCGATCGTGTGCGGATCGACGGCTTCCCACCGACGACGAGGTCGACTCGGGATTCGACGCACCCCGGTTCTTCGTCGTGTCGTCCGAGCACGAGCTCGTCGATCCACTCGAACGACGCCGTCTCGGCGGCGTCGACCGTCGTGGTCATGGCGTGGTCGGCGCCGGTGATGGCGATCGTCGGTTGGGGTGCCCACCGCAGACGTGACCCGTCTTCGAGTCGAACCCGCACGTCGTAGTGGGAACGCTCGCCGGTGGGTCCCGGATGTACCAGGTTGGCTGCGGCCGTGGTGAGCACGAGCTCGGCACCAGGGCCGACGTGGACGTCGAGCTCGAACCGATCGCCACCGACCGGACCGGCAGCGCCGCCGACGACGAAAAGGCCCTTTGGTGTCGGACGCAGTTGGAGCGCGCCACTCGATCGCAGCTCCACGAAGCGGCTGTTCGCCCCGTCGAGTTCGACGCGAACGGTGGCGGCACTTCTCACGCCGAGATCGCCGCCAGGATCCAGGCCGCCACCTCGGCGGCGCCCTCGTGCTGCTGGAGCGTGGTGAGGAGCACCGGTCGGTCGTCTCGACGTTCGATTGCGTCGCGGTGCATTTGTTCGGTGTCGGCCCCGACGTAGGGGGCGAGGTCGACCTTGTTGATGACGAGCAGGTCGCTGTCGGAAATGCCGGGTCCGCCCTTACGGGGGATGTCGTCGCCGCCGGCAGTGTCGATCACGAAGATCTGTGCATCGACCAGTCCACGGCTGAAGGTCGCCGTCAGGTTGTCGCCACCGCTCTCGATCAGGGTCAGGTCGAGCGGGGCGAGCCGGGCTTCGAGTTCCTCCGCCGCGTCCAGGTTGGCGGAGATGTCATCACGAATCGCCGTGTGCGGACAGGCGCCGGTGCGGACGGCCACGATGCGATCCGGGTCGATGACTTCGGCCCGCCGCAGTGCTTCGGCGTCTTCGGTGGTGAAGATGTCGTTGGTGATGACCGCCATCGCGATCTGGTCGGACAACAACCGGCAGAGAGCGGCGACCAATGTGGTCTTGCCGCTGCCGACCGGACCGGCGATGCCGACGCGGAACGGCCGGTCGGGGGTGACGGTCAGGGGTGCGTGATGATCCTCGTGGGAGTGGTCGACGTGGGAGTGGTCGACGTGGGAGTGGGTGGGCTCATGGGTCTGGTCGTGCATGGTCGGTCCGTTCAAGACTGGAAGAGTCGGTGTTCGTTCACGAGGTGTAACTCGGCGAGCACGTCGGCGATCGGGGTGGTGTCGGCCGGGAGGTCGGCGGGATCATCGACCAGCGAGCAGGCGGCAGCCCGCTCGGCGATCTGCGAGATCGTCGGCGCGGCAGCGGTGAGTCGGCCGTGCGCGTCGATCGGGTCGAGGGCGAGGAGACGGACACCGGCCGAGATCATGGAGGTGGCCAAATGATGCAGCGAGAGCGTTGCCGCCTCGAGCGGGGTGCAGTCGGCGGCGTCGGCGAGCATGCCCCACACGACCGCCTGGTGATCACCGAGCGTCGATGCCGGCGCTGCGGCCAGGAGTGCATGGTCGGGCCACATCGCCCGGCCGATACGTCGAGCCTGGCGCCCGAGCTGACGACTGGTCGACCGCTGGCTCGGGGCCGGAAGCCGAGCATCGATCTCGACATCGAGGATTCGGAGCTCCGAGCGAGTGAGGCCCGCTGACGAGCGCCGACAGACGTGGGCGGTGATGGCCGCCTCGGTCGACCCGGTCGAGTGCAGTCGGTCGATCGTGAAATCGATGACGGCACCGGCATCACGAACACCCAGGCGAGAGGTGGCGGCCTCGAGCCCATACGAGTGGGCATGACCGCCGGCTGGCAATCGGCCGTCGGCGATGAGGAAGAGCTCGGCGAGGCCCACGTGTCAGAAGAGGAAGTACCGCTGGGCCATCGGCAGTTCGATCGCCGGGGCTTCGGTCATCAGCTCACCATCGACCCTCACGGCGAAGGTCTCGGGGTCGACGTCGATCTTCGGCATGGCGTCGTTCTCGGGGAGGTCGGCCTTTCCTCGCTGGCGGGTGTCGGCCACCGGCAGGAGGCGCCGTCGGATCGCGAGGCGGTCGGCCAACCCGTCGTCCAACGCGGCCGGTGCGACCCAGGCCACGCTCAGCCCGGGAGCAGTGGCCGGAGCGGCTCCGAACATCGGTCGTGGGAGCACCGGCTGCGGCGTGGGGATCGACGCGTTGGCGTCGCCCATCGCGGCGTACGCGGCGTACCCGCCCTTGAGCACGATGTGCGGGCGTACGCCGAAGAACATCGGGTCCCAGAGCACGAGGTCGGCGAGCTTGCCGACCTCGACGGAACCGACCTCATCGTCGAGGCCGTGGGCGACGGCGGGGCAGATCGTGTACTTCGCCACGTAGCGGCGGGCTCGGTTGTTGTCAGCCTGGTCATCGCCGGGGAGCGAACCCCGTCGGGCCTTCATCACGTGAGCGGTTTGCCACGTGCGGAGCACGACCTCACCGATTCGGCCCATCGCCTGCGAGTCCGAACCGATGACCGAGATCGCACCGAGGTCATGCAAGACGTCTTCGGCGGCGATCGTCGACGGTCGGATTCGGCTCTCGGCGAAGGCGAGATCTTCGGGGACGGTCGGGTTCAGATGGTGGCAGACCATCAGCATGTCGAGGTGTTCGTCGATCGTGTTGACGGTGTGCGGGCGGGTCGGATTCGTCGAGGAGGGGATGATATTCGGGTACTGGGCGACGGTGATGATGTCGGGTGCGTGGCCGCCGCCTGCACCCTCGGTGTGATACGTGTGGATCGAACGACCGTTGATGGCGGCGAGTGTCGACTCGACGTAGCCCGACTCGTTCAGCGTGTCGGTGTGGATGGCCACCTGCACCTTGGCCTGGTCGGCCACGGTGAGGCATGCGTCGATCGCGGCCGGGGTGGTTCCCCAGTCCTCGTGCAGCTTGAACCCAGACGCTCCGCCTCGCACCTGTTCCCACAGGGCTTCGCTCGACACGGTGTTGCCCTTGCCGAGGAGTGCGAAGTTGATCGGCCAGTGATCGAGTGACTCGAACATACGAGCCAGATTCCAGCTGCCGGGAGTGACCGTGGTTGCCTTCGACCCGTCGGCCGGGCCGGTTCCACCGCCGACGATGGTGGTGATGCCCGAGGCCAGTGCCTCGTCGATGAGCTGGGGGCAGATCAGATGGACGTGGGAGTCGACGGCACCGGCGGTCACGATCTTGCCGTTGGCCGCCATGATCTCGGTCGACGGGCCGATCACCAGATCGGGGTGGACGCCGTCCATGGTGTCGGGGTTTCCTGCCCGACCGATCGCGGTGATCCGGCCGTCGCGGACACCGATGTCGGCCTTGATCACACCCCAGTGGTCGAGGATCACCGCGCCGGTGATCACGAGGTCGGGCGCACCGTCGGCCCGGGTGGCGATCGATTGTCCCATCGACTCGCGAATGACCTTGCCGCCACCGAAGACGGCCTCGTCGCCACCGAAGCAATGGTCCTCGGTGACCTCGATCATGAGGTTGGTGTCGGCGAGGCGGACGCGATCGCCCACGGTCGGCCCGTAGAGGTTTCGATAGTCGGCCCGATCGATTCTGCTCATGTCGGTGTCCTCAGTTGGAGCCCACGCACGGTTCCGGTACCGCCCAGGGCGACCAGCACGATGTCGTGCTCGATGCCCGGTTCGAAACGGATCGCGGTGCCTGCGGGAACGTCGAGTCGGAAGCCCGTTGCCGCGCCCCGGTCGAACTCGAGGGCTGCATTCACGTCGGCGAAGTGGAAGTGGCTTCCGACCTGGATCGGCCGGTCGCCGGTGTTGCGGACCGTCAACTCGACCTTCGTCCGCCCGGCATTCAGTTCGAGCTCGCCGTCTGGGCCGAGCACCTCGCCGGGGATCATGGGATCGGCTGGTGGATCGTGACCAGCTTCGTGCCATCGGGGAAGGTGGCCTCGACCTGCACGTCGGCGAGCATCTCGGGGATCCCGTCCATGACGTCATCGCGAGTCAGCACGGATCGTCCGTCGCTCATGAGTTCGGCGACGCTGCGACCGTCTCGGGCCGACTCGAAGACCCACGCCGACAAGATGGCGACGGTCTCCGGATAGTTGAGGCGCAGTCCTCGGGCCCGCCGTTTCCACGCCAGTTCGGCGGCCACGTGGATCAGGAGGCGTTCTTGCTCGTGGGGTGAGAGAAGCACGCGGCGAGAGTAACGGGGCGTCTCGACAAGCTTTGTTTCGGGAAGATGAACTGTGCGTCGCGCTCGGGCCGGTGACCGGTCGTTTGGACGCCCATTTTCCGAGAATCGGCGGGTCACGGGCTTGCCTGGTATCTTGAACTGATGGTCAGACCGTTGCGGGAGGATCCCTGACGGACTGGCACGATGCCCGCGGCGAATGGAGAACGAGTATGTCCGAATCAGTGAGCTTCGACCCGATCACCCGGTCGACGATCAGCTCGCAGATTCGCGACCAACTCCTCGCGCTCATCACCAACGGAGAACTGGAACCGGGGGCGCGCGTTCCGTCCGAGCGGGCGCTGACCGAACAGTTCGGGGTGGCCCGCACGTCCGTTCGTGAGGCGATGCACAGCCTCGTCTCACTGGGTGCCGTCGAGCGGCGGGGCAACCGTGTCTTCGTCGCCGAACACCTCCCCGAAGTGGTCCTGCCCGAAGACGACGGCCGCAAAGAACAGGTCCGTCAGCTGTTCGAAACACGGGGCGTCCTCGAACCCACGATCTTCGAACTGGCCGCCGAGCGCGCCACCCCGCAGCAGCGAGCGCACATCGCCGAGCTGGCCGAAGGGTTCCACGCCGACCTCACGCTCGAGCAGTTTCGGAAGCTCGATCGCCAGTTCCACACCACGATCGCTGCCGCCTGCGGAAACCCCCTGCTGATCGAACTCTACGGCAAGGTGCTCGATCGTCTGTTCCGCTCCGAGGAGTTCCACTCCCTGTTGTTCCAGCCCAAGAACAAAGACGCAGTCCGGCGAATCGTCGCCGAATCGGTGGCGCACCACGCCGCCATCGCCGGAGCCATCGCCAAGTCCGATGTCGAGGAGACGCGGCGAGCGTCGGTCGATCACCTCGGTGATGTCGAGGGCCGCATGATCTCCAAGCTGGTCTGAACCGCTTCGACCGCCCGCCGATTCGGCGTCAAATGTCGTCGGTGAGCGGTTGGGTGTTGTCTGGACGGCTGCTCGCGATTATGGTCTGACCATCAGTCCGAAAGTGGACTGAGGTTTGGAGCCAAGACATGCCGATCAGCGGAATGAATCACGCCGTGCTCTACGTGCGCGATGCCCAGCAGCACCGGGACTTCTACGCGAACGTCCTCGACTTCTCGACGATCATCGACGACGAGCAGGGTCGTTTCGTCTTCATGCGCGCACCCCTGTCGGCGAATCACCACGACATTGCGTTCTTCACGATCGGCGCCGAAGCCGGCCCGTCACGTGCCGGGGCCGAGACGGTCGGCATGTATCACGTGGCATGGGAGGTCCCGACGATGGTCGACCTCCTGGCCATGGAGAAGCGCCTGTCCGAGGCCGGTGTGCTCGTCGGCGCCTCGGATCACGGGGCCAACAAGAGTCTGTACGCCAAGGATCCCGACGGCCTCGAATTCGAGGTCATGTTCCTCGTCCCCGCCGATGCGTGGGGCGACGAGGAACACGTCGCAATCGTTCGACCGCTCGACATCGCCATGGAGGCGAATCGCTTTGCCTGACAAACAACTGCAACAAGACAAGCTCATCTCGCAAGACAAGCTCATGCAGCAAGACAATCGGTACTGCTACTTCTTCGAGGAGTCGGAGTTCGAAGAGACCGATCGCCCAGGCTTCCGCCGCCGTGTCGTCACCGGCGAGCATCTCCAGATGTTCTTCTGGCGCATCAAGGGCGGCTCGCAGGGCTCCTTCATGCACCACCATGTCGAGAACGAGCAGCTGGGTGTCATCATGCGCGGCCGACTCGAGTTCTCGATCGGAAGCGAGTCGAGTGACGAATCCGATCGTGTCGCGCTGAACGCCGGCGAGTGCTATCTCGCTCCGTTCGGTGTCTGGCACGGCGACTCGACCTTCGTCGGCGACGACGAGTACGACGAGTGCTGGATCCTCGACGTCTTCTCACCGCCGCGTACCGACGGCCTCACCGGTAGTCCCGACAGAGCAGAGGTCCCCGAGACCGCAACGACCAACGGAGATCGATCATGAGTTCTGACTGGCGCCTCGCCGTCGACATCGGCGGCACCTTCACCGACGTCGTCCTCCTCGACGCCGTGTCGGGTCGGGTCGTGGTCGACAAGACCCTCACCACCCCCTCGGCCCCGCTCGACGGAGTCCGAACCGGTGTCACGCAACTGCTGGCCAAGGCCGGCGTTCGCCCGAGCGACATCACCGCACCGATCGTGCACGCAACCACCCTCATCACCAACGCGTTGATCGAGGGCAAGATCGGCCGAGCCGGGCTCGTCACCACGCAGGGCTTCGGCGACACCCTGCTCATTCGCGATGAGCACCGCTACGACATGTACGACCTCCAGATCGAGTTCCCGGCCCCGCCGATCGGACGCGATCTCACGTTCGAGATCGACGAGCGCATCGCGGCCGACGGCCAGGTGCTGGTCGTGCCGAGCGACGAAGCACTCGCCGAGCTGACCGAATCCCTGCGTGCGGCCAACGTCGAATCGGTGGGCATCTGCCTCCTCAACTCCTACATCGACGGTTCGAACGAACAGCGCATCGCCGAGCATCTGCGTCGTGAACTCGGTGTGCCGGTGTGCGTGTCGTCCGACGTGTCGCCCCAGATCCGCGAATATCCCCGGATGATCACCACCGCGTGCAACGCGGCAACCATGCCGATCATCGGCCCGTACCTCGACGAGCTCGCCAAGTGGCTGTCCGCCGAGGGCTTCGGTGGCTCGGTCCTCATGATGCTCTCGAACGGTGGTGTCGTGTCGGCCGAAGACGCCGCACAGACTCCGATCCGCCTCGTCGAATCCGGACCGGCTGCCGGTGCGCTCGCCGGTTCGTGGTTCGCTCGCCGTCATGGCGTCGAGCGGCTCCTGTGTTTCGACATGGGCGGCACCACGGCCAAGGCCTGCCTGATCGAGAACGCCGAACCCGACCTCACCAACATCTTCGAGGTCGCCCGGGTCTACCGCTTCAAGAAGGGGTCGGGCTTCCCCGTCTCCGTCCCGTCGATCGATCTCGTCGAGATCGGTGCCGGTGGAGGTTCGTTGGCCTGGGTCGACCAGTTCGGTCTCCTCAAGGTCGGGCCCGAGTCCGGTGGCGCCGAGCCCGGTCCCGCCAGCTACGGCCGTGGCGGCACCTCGCCTGCGGTGACCGACGCCGACGTGATCCTCGGTCTTCTCGACCCAGCCGGATTCCTCGGTGGCGACATGCCACTCGATGCCAACTTGGCCTCGGCGGCCGCCGATCGACTGGGTGAGCCGATCGATCTCGACGCGATGGAAGTCGCTGCGGGTATCCACGAGATCGTCAACCAGAACATGGCATCCGCTGCTCGCATGCACGGCGTCGAGCAGGGTGTCGATCTTCGCGGCGTCTCGGTGTTGGCCTTCGGCGGCGCCGGTCCGGTGCACGCCTGCCGCGTCGGCGAACTCCTCGAATCTGATCGGGTCATCTTCCCGGTCAATGCCAGCGTGCTCTCGGCCTTCGGCACTCTCGTCTCGCCCGTTCGCATCGATCTCGGTCGCTCGATGCCTCGCCGCCTCGATGCGGTCGATCCCGCCGAACGCGATGCGCTGCTCGACTCCCTGCGAGTCGAGGGTCGACGAGTGCTGTCGGCTGCCGGTGTTCCCGATGGTGCGGTGCACTTCCGCTACGGCGTCGACGCCCGCTACTCCGGTCAGGGCAACGAGCTCACGATCTGGGTCGGCGAGGGTGACACCTGGCCTGCCACCGAAGCCGAGATCGTCGAACAATTCGAGGCGGAATACCGCCGGGTCTACGGGCTCGCCATCCCCGACGTCGGCGTCGAGATCGTGACCTGGCGACTGTCGGCCACCTCGACCCAGACCTCGGTCGAACCCGAACCGGTCGCCACCGGCAAGGGCATCGCCCAGCCGAGCGGCAATCGAGCCGTGGTGTTCGGCCGGTCCGAAGGACCGATCGACACGCCGGTGTATCAGCGCTCGACGCTGCCTGCCGGGGCACAGTTCAGCGGTCCCGCCATCGTCGAGGAGCGCGAGACCACCGCCGTCATCCGTCCCGGTTGGGACGTCGTCGTCGCCGAAGACGGTTCGCTCATCGCAAGCCGAAACGCATCCGCCGCAACCGAGAAGGGTCAAGCATGACCAAGACCTTCGACCCCATCGAGCTCGAGATTCTCTGGCAGAGCCTCATCTCGACCGTCAACGAGCAGGCCCGGGCACTCCAACGCTCGGCCTTCAGTCCGATCGTGCGAGAGGCCGGCGATCTCGCCAACGCCGTCTTCGATCAGCGTGGGCGCATGGTGGCGCAGGCCGTCACCGGTACCCCCGGCCACATCAACTCGCTGGCCATCGGCGCGGCACACGTGCTGGCCAAGTTCCCGCCGGACAAGCTCGAGCCGGGCGATGTGCTGATCACCAATGATCCGTACCTCACCGCGGGCCAGCTCCTCGACGTCACCGTGCTCGTCCCCGTGTGGCGTGACGGCAAGCCGATCGCCTACTTCGGCTCGACGATCCACCACACCGACGTCGGCGGTTACGGCATCGGTGCCGGTGGTCGAGATGTCTTCGAAGAGGGTCTGTGGATCCCGATCGTCAAGTTGATGAAGGCCGGTGAACGCAACGAAGAGGTCTGGCAGTTCATTCTCTCCAACGTTCGTCAGCCCGATCACATGACCGGCGACCTCCACGCCCAGATGGCGTCGGGCGAAATCGGTGGGCAGCGACTCACCGCACTGTGCGACGCCTACGGACTCGACGACATCGAAGACCTCGCCGACGAGATCATCACCCGGTCGGAACAAGCCACTCGCGCCAGTATCCGGGAACTGCCCGCCGGTACCTACCGGTCGTCGGCCGTGCTCGACCTGGCCGATGGCAGTGTCATCGACATCGTGTGTGCCATGACCGTCGATCCGGTCGCCGGTGAGATCCTCGTCGACTACGAGGGCACCTCCGAGGCCAGCCCGTGGGGCATCAACGTGGTCAAGAACTACACCCACGCCTACACCACCTTCACCGTTCGCTCGGTGCTCAATCCCGACATTCCGAACAACCACGGAAGCCTCGCGCCGATCCTGGTCGAGGCGCCGAAGGGTTCGATCGTCAACGCGGTCCTGCCGCAGCCGGGCACCGCTCGCCACGTCGTCGGTATGTTCCTGCCCAACGCGCTCCTCAAGGCCCTGGCCCAGATCAAGCCGGCCGAAGCGATGGCCGAAGGATCCGGCGCCGTCTGGACCATGCAGGTCAGCGGTAACCATGACGACGGCAGCCCTTTCATCACCGCCATGTTCACCTACGCCGGTGGCGTCGGCGGCCGGGCGACCAAGTCGGGTCTGAGCGCCTGCAGCTATCCCACCGGTGTCGCGGCCGTGCCGATCGAAGTGGTCGAGGCGTCGGCCCCGATCCGCTTCAAGCAGAAGTCGCTGCGGCGTGACTCCGGCGGGCGTGGTGCCCAGACAGGCGGGCTCGGCCAGACCATCGAGTTCAGCGTCGACACCACCCGGCCGTGGCAGCTCAACGCGGTCACGAGCCGGCTCGCCCAAGCGCCGCAGGGCATCTTCGGGGGTGAGCCCGGTGCGGCCGGCGGGTTCTCCGTCAACGGTGAAGCCGTCACGACGCAGGCTCGCATCACGCTCGACGCATCCGATGTCATCCGTCTCGACCTGCCGGGTGGCGGCGGCTACGGCGAGCGGAAGGATCCCGTCGAGTGAGTGCATGGCCCCAGGCCGTCACCTTCGCCGCACTGTGGGACCGTGCGGTCGTTCAGCGCGAGCAACACCCGTTCCTCGCGTTCGAACGACCCGACGGTGCGATCGACGACTACACCTACGGCGTGTTCGACGACGCCGTCGGAGACATCGCCGATGTGCTGATCGACGCCGGGGTTCGCCCCGGCGACTCGATCCACTTGGCGCTGGCCAATTCGCCATGGTTGGTCGGATTCTGGTTGGCAGCTGCTCGCATCGGCGCGTGGATCGTTCCGTCCGATCCGGCCTCCTCGGTGTCGGAACTTGCGCACCACCGCACGAGGACCCGACCGGCCATCGGTGTGTACGGCACCGATCGTGCCGACGCCTACCGCAAGGCTGCGGCCACCGGCCCGCACGCCGAATCTGGACCGATCGTCGGCGTCGACGAATCACAGTTCCCGGCAGCGGCTGCCGGCTCGCTGGTCGCTGCCCAGATCGAGGCACAGACGTCGGCGCAGCCTGGTGCCCGAGACGAGACCACTCGCTGGCCCGTACCCGCGTTGCGAGACCGGCTCGCCGTCATGTTCACCAGCGGGACGACGGGCGACCCCAAGGGCGTCGAGATCACCCAGGCGAACTACGCATTCACCGGCATGGTCATGGCCGAGGCCGCATCCCTCACCGCCGACGATCGCCAGCTCGTCGTGCTCCCGCTCTTCCATGCCAACGCCCAGTACTACTCCTTCGCGTCGGCGATCTGGGCCGGTGCCAGTGTCGGCCTCGT
>RCMY010001651.1_pt1 | contig 20964 bp, 17 predicted proteins | sample 2041341 | NCBI WGS metagenome assembly RCMY01 (sample SAMN09708234, study PRJNA481090) | Marine sediment metagenome, whole genome shotgun sequencing project.
AAATATGAACACTACCTTGGTCATTACCGCGGAAGCGGTAACCTCGTTGAGTTACTGTTAATGTGTAGTTTTCAGCTTACTTGCGGTTTCCGAGGTCTCCACTTTCGTGGAGATGACGGTGGGTTTGAAATAATATTGAGGTTAAGCTTACGACGGCAATGTCGGATCACTTGCCATCAGAAATTAACAACAACATTCACCCACAAGACCTCTGCCCCAACGATATTAATAAATCTCATTAATCTATTATATTGCATCAAATTTGATTATCGTCTGACATAGTATTTAGCCATCTTTGTTAATAGTAAGCATTACTTATCAAAAAACGCCATTTAAATGGCACTCATCTTATTTTAAATCTACGTTTGTATTCAACAACTGACTCAATAATAAACTTTTTGTTATCAGCGTAAATAATAGAAAAGTCTGTTCTGGCGAGTATTTTATGTATTGCCAATTGAATTTCCTCACTAATTTTCTTAATAATTTTTACAATGGGTGTAATTCTTGCTTAACATTGATAATATTCACACTACTATATAAAAATGAATGCGCGCTACTAACATTATTAAACATCTCGTTTTCGCTTTTTACTTATTTAGTCTATTTTGTACTCAATGGGCAAATGCGGCTACAAATAGTCCATTTACCCATCATAAAGCACAGTTGGCTATTATTATAGATGACATTGGCGCAAAAGCATCCGATGCAAAAGCCTTTGCACTTGCCAAACAAGTGACCTTTTCGATTTTACCGCATACTGAATACTCTACCCAGTTTTCATATTGGGCGTCGCAACAAAACCGCGAAATCATGTTACACATGCCAATGGAATCGCTGCACGATGTGAATTTAGGGTATGCACCTTTATTAGCTAACATGTATCCTCAAGAGATAAAAAGTGCGCTTCTAAATGCACTGGAAACCGTGCCGCACGCAGTAGGCGTTAATAATCATATGGGCAGTAAGCTAACCCAAATGACCTTACAAATGACTACTTTCATGCAAGTTTTAGAACGAAATAATTTATTTTTTATTGATAGCCGCACAACACGCTTTACCAAAGCCAACATTATTGCAAAAGAGCAGGGCGTTAAGGCGGCAAGCCGACATGTGTTTTTAGATCATGTGCGGGAAATTGAATTTTTAGAACATCAATTTGATTTAGTCTTAAAACGAGCTATGCGTAATGAAAAAGCTATTTTGATCGCTCATCCGTATCCAATTACCCTCGAATTTTTAAATAACAAGCTAACCAGCCTGCCTGACAACATTGAACTTGTCACCATAAGTGAATATCTGCAAGAAAAAGATAAGTTTAGAATTAATCCACGTTTAGCAATGACGTCTAATTATCAAGGACTAAGTCAGCAAGCATCTCGTATCGCGCCAAACGAGTAATATGCAGGCGCATCGTTGCACATCAAAATTTTAATGTAATAATGTTTCATTCTATAAAAAGATGTTATACTATAACAATACTGACGTTTAGCATGAATCTCCCAAGGTATTCTAGGCAATATAAAATTACCTTTTGCTACTTGAATGAGTAGTGCACAAGCAAATTGAAAAGGCAGCTTAATTGAAAATTATGGAAATCAAATCACAGAATTTACATTCAAATATTAGTCGCAATCACGCTGACGCTAGTATTTCTACTGTGATTGTTGAAAATAATAGTAAACTAGACCGCTTAGGCGTTTGGATTACGAGTTTGTGCGCGCTGCACTGTTTGCTTCTGCCTATATTAATTCCGTTAGCACCACTAATTGCCAGTAGCTTTGTGGCCTCGGCATGGTTTGAACGCGCTATTTTAAGCTTTTCTATTTTAATCGGCTTTGCAGCACTTTTCATTGGTTTTCATAAGTACCATAGACAACTTTACCCAATATACTCTCTAACACTTGGTGGTTTAATTTATTGGAATAAGGGTATGTTTGGCGACCAATATGAACCCTTCACCATAGCCATAGGTGCGTTACTCATTATTGCTGCACACATTGCTAATTTACGTTTATGTAAAAAATGTAAGAAGTGTAAAACCTGCTAATTATGTGCAGTTTCAAATAAACGCTTTTAAGCATTAGGTATTAAGCACTTATCTTCGTAAGCTTATTCACAATAACGTTTTAGCAATTCAGGATCGTTACTAAAAATCGCATCGACTCCCATTGCTTTTAATTTTCTACAGGTTTTTTCATTATTTACGGTATAAGTCCACACCGCTAAATGATGAATATGGGCATGTTCAACAAAGTCTTTATTAACTAAGTCGGCATCTATAGCGGCAATGTCTACCTGTAGATCAACAGCATATTGTGCTAAATCTAGGGGCAAATGGCCTATAAGTGCAGCAAATTTTATATTATGGAGAATGCGCGTATTGCGCAACAGGCCTTGCAGAGATACAAGCAAAGGATGGTTGAACGAAGAAATGACTAGCTGTCCATTGTATTGGTAAATATATTCTTGAATTTTATTAACTAGAACAGCAGGCTCACGTATATATTTAAGCTCTAAATTTAGCATCACCTTGCCCTGCGTAAGCGCAAACAGATCGTCTAATAACGGTATACTATATTTCTTATCTAGTCTTAGTTCGGAAATTTGGACTATCGATAAGTCGGCTAAATCGGCTCGTGTCTTGACTAATCGGTCTAGATTAAAATCATGAAAAATCACAAACTCATTTTCTACCTGATGTAAATCTACCTCAATTCCGTACACATTAATCTCAATAGCTTTTTCAAAGGCTAACATGGTATTTTCATGGTAGTGTGCACTTACACCGCGATGTGCCAGTATATGCATATTGTCTATTTTCCCTGCTACGTCTAATGGAATTTAATCTACTTTGTTACCGGTTTTAGTTATTGCTCTTTGCGCTCTGTGAGCATTAAAGGTTTCGTAAACGGCAGCCGAAATAACAAGTAGTCCACCTAGCAATGTTTGCCAAGTAGGTGACTCGTTTACAACGATGATGGCAAATACTACACCATAAAAAGGTTGCATGCAGGCAACTAATGAAAATGTTTTTGCGCGCAAATGCTTTAAAGCGGTGGCAATCATAGCGTGGGGCAGCGCGGTAAAAATAGTACCTAATAAAATAAGCATTAATGCCGTTTGCATTGTCATACCAACAAAATCGTCAGATACAAAAAATATTAAGCACGGACAAATGATCAGTATTTGATAGGCCATCGCTTTAGAACCCGGGTAATGAGAAAAGTATTTGCGGTGCATTAAGTTTCTGATGGCATAAATAAATGCTGAAAATACGCCTACTAACACGCCTAAAGTAACATCATCAGATAATGAAACACTCGGTACAATCAGCCAAATTCCAACTAGCACAACTAAAGCGCTCGCGATATCTTGCCAGCATATTCGTATTTTTTCAAAGAAGGGTTCAAGTAAAACAGTAATAACAGGAAAGGTAAAAAGGGCAATAATACCTACCGAAATAGACGCATATTGCATTGAGGCAAAATAGGTCACCCAGTGCACCGCCATAATCACACCAAGGCCTAGGCCAATAAAATAATCCTTAATATTATCTAAGCGTAACGACTCACCACTTAACTTAACAAATAGAAATAACATTATACAGGCAGGAACAGAGCGACCAAAAGTGATATCAAGCGCCGATAAGGGAATGAGTTTTGAAAAAAGTGCAGTACCGCCAAGCAACATTACTGTGACATGCAAATTAATTAAGCTACGTTTTACTGGATTCAAATAACCTTCCTAGTAGATAACAGACATGACATTCGCACTTTTATTAAAAGCGCGAATGTCAAATAAGAGAATAAGCGTTGTTTAAAGCGATACGTGTTTAGCGAGAGATTCACCCAAACGCGTTATATCACCTGCAGATAAGTCATTAAACTCAATTTTATTCGGCTCGAAGCAAAGCACCACGGTAGAGCCTAATTTAAAGCGACCCATTTCTTTGCCTTTATCAAGCTCAATGTTGTCGTCTTTATGTTGCCAATGCTGTACATATTTTCCTGCCGGTGGCGTAATATTTCCGGCCCAAACGGTTTCTATACTCGCGACTATAGTCGCCCCTACTAGTACCATTGCCACTTTACCCACTTCAGTGTCAAATAAAGCGACGACACGTTCATTTCTTGCAAATAAACCCGGTACGTTAGCAACTGTTAGTGGATTTACGGAAAATAAGTCGCCAGGTACGTGCAAGGTGTCGGTAAGCGTGCCTTTAATAGGCATATGAATGCGATGATAGTCACTAGGTGCTAAGTAGATCGTCACAAACTTTCCACCTTTAAAGCACTCGGCGAGTTCAGGCTTTCCGCCTAGTAAAGTCGTTAAGCTGTAGTTATGGCCTTTAGCTTGAAATATTTTTTCACCGACAATATCACCAAATTGACTGACTGCACCATCTACCGGTTGACATAGCATATCGGCATCGTTAACGATAGGACGGATACCCTCTTTAAGAGGACGTGTAAAAAAAGCGTTAAACGTTTTGTAGGCACTAGGCTCTTCGTATAATGCTTCTTCCATATTGATATCATAGGCTTTAATGAATAGCTTAATCAACGACTGCGTAACAAAGCCAGCTTCGGCAGCGGCTAGTTTACCCACTAGTCGAGATAGCAAATGTTTTGGTAATAGGTATTGAGCCCGAATTTTAAGCCAGTTGATCACAAATTATCTCCAGTGTATTTCTGTGTATTATATAACATGGTATGCATTAAGGTAGGAATAATCGTAGATTGAAGATTATTCTTTGATATAAGCAGGGCGGTTTTGATCTAACGAATCCACAATTTTAAGATAGCTTTGATATCGTGAATCGTCAATTTTGCCTTCTTCTACCGCGCCTCTTATAATGCAACCCGGGTCGTTTCTATGTGTACAATCGGAAAATTTACAGCCACCAATATACTCTCGAAACTCAATGAAACCATTGGTAATGTCGGCCACCGGTAAATGCCATAAACCAAATTCACGTACGCCAGGCGAGTCGATTAACTCACCCCCTAAACTAAAAGGAATAAGCTTAGCGGCCGTAGTGGTGTGCTGACCCAAGCCTGAATTGCCGGACACTTCGCCTACGACTTCTTGAGAGTCGGGTAGCAATTGGTTAATAAGGCTTGATTTACCCACACCACTTTGACCGACTAACACATTTACTTTGTCTTTTAATACTTCAGATAATTCAGATAAGCCAGCTTGCGTTATACAACTAGCCAAAATTACGCGATAACCTATAGCGCTATAAATAGCGAGCACCGCTTTGGTTTCTTCAAGTTCACTAGGGCTAAGTAGTTCAACTTTATTAATCACGATAACCGGATGGATCTTGGCGTGTTCACAAGCGACAAGATAACGATCAATAATATGCGTGGATAAAACCGGCAAAATTGAACCGACCACAATTATCTGATCAATATTTGCGGCAATTGGCTTTACGCCGTCGTAAAAATCGGGTCGTGAGAGAGTGCTTTTGCGGTCTTGAATAATTTCAATAATACCGCGGTCTCGCACTTCTTCGGTAAGGCTAGGTCTAAATATGACATTGTCACCACACACCACCGACTTTATCGTGCGTCTTATATAACACTTATGTTGTAGTCTTTGACTGTCAAGGGTTTCAACAATAGCCTGCTTTCCAAATCGACTTACTACACGACCATCTGTCAATTCTCCAAGCTGATTATTTGCACTTTCAAGGGCGGATGGGGCCGGGTTGTCGGTTAATCTTTTACGTCTGTTTTTGGCAATTTGACGTTGCTGATTTTTGGATAACTTAGGTTTTTTAGACACTCAAATTTAAGCATTTATTGGAGAAACATATGCAACATGATACCTTGTTGAGATGGATTCGCATAGCGTGTTTATAATTGCAAAAAAACTTTTAAATGCGAGGACAGGTCTTCATTTACATCGAAGCGAATATAACTAAGCGAAAACTATATACGAAATGAAATTTTAAAAAGAGTAGGAACGAGCATGTCCGTTAAAGAGCAAAACCTAGTGTGGATAGATTTGGAAATGACAGGACTTGATCCTGAAACGTGCGTGGTCTTAGAAATTGCCAGTATTGTAACAGACGCACAGCTTAATATATTAGCACAAGGCCCAGTAATAGCTGTTCACCAAAGTGATGAAACCTTACATAATATGGACCAATGGTGTGTTAATACCCATGGCGCTACCGGCTTAACCCAGCGCTGTAAGGACAGTAATATAGACGTACTTGAAGCGTCGCAACTGACGATTGATTTTTTAAAAGACTATGTACCTGCAGGAAAATCTCCATTGTGCGGTAACAGTATTGGCCAAGATCGCCGATTTTTAGTGAAATATATGCCAACACTCGAAGCTTTTTTTCATTATCGAAACATTGATGTTAGTACTATTAAAGAATTGGCTGCTAGGTGGAAACCTGAAATTGCGCAAGGATTTAAGAAAAAGGGTGTGCATTTAGCACTTGATGATATAAAAGAGTCGATTGAAGAAATGAAATATTACCGAGAAACGGTATTTAAAATTTAATGATTTTGATGATTTTTACATCTATTTGTTTACGAAAAGATGAAAACTAGCAGAAAATCTCAAATAATACTTGCACGCGCGTGAATTTTTCCTATAATGCGCGTCCAAATTGCGGGAATAGCTCAGTTGGTAGAGCACGACCTTGCCAAGGTCGGGGTCGCGAGTTCGAATCTCGTTTCCCGCTCCAATTTCTTCTTCAGTGAAGAAATTGTTAGACAAGTCATTTCAAACATAATTTTAAATAAATAAACAGCCCATTAGTTAATGCGGTTTTAGATATCAATTTAGTCCGTAATGTTTTGTAAAAAAACTGGTAAACTACGATACCTGTTTGTATAAAAAAATATTCTCCTATGAACTTAAGCCATTCCGTCATTCTTTATTCTCGCAAAAGATGGGGACGAGGTTTTCAGTATTTTGATCCCAAGTCTCAAAAAGTAAAGTGCCGTAAGTTACTTACGCACTTCACCCAACTTGCCGTGCCTCCTATGTGGGTAAATGTTGAAATTGTGGGTGATCCCAGCGTTAAAATTCAAGCCACAGGGCGTGATGCGAAAAATCGCAAACAGTACATTTATAGTGAATTTTGGCAAAAACAACAGCAACAAAAGAAGTTTGATCAAATGGTCAAATTTGCAAGCAAGCTGCCAAGTATCAGAAGTCAATGTACTGAATTACTCGACAAATTTACACCAAGCAAAAATCACGTTTTAGCCTTAATGGTGCTTGTGCTAGATGAAACCGGCATTAGAATTGGCAATCAACGATACACACAACTAAACGATACCTTTGGCTTAAGTACACTAAGGCGCAAACATTTAGTAGAAAGTGACAATACAGTGTTGTTCGAATTTACAGGAAAAGGAAGCAAAGCCAGAGCCGTAAAAATTGAAGACGAAGCTTTGATGACACATATAAAGCTATGTGCAGAGTATCCCGGCTACAATATATTTAAATTTAAAGATGAGGGTAATCAGTGGCAAAATTTAAGCAGTGATGACGTAAATACCTTTATCAAATCAAAGTTTGGAAAAAATTATTCGGCAAAAGACTTCAGAACATGGGTCGCAACGTGTTTAGCGGTAGAAGCTTATATTGAATTATTTCCTTTTGCAGAGTCTCGTTCTAAACCAATTAATCAGGTCGTAAAGCAAGTTAGTCAGCAGCTAGGCAATACTGCAAAAATATGTAAAGACTATTACATTCACCCAATAATTCTAAATTTGATTGAAACCAATATGATGTCGACTAAATTAAAGATGCTTCAAAAAGATAGTAATGCAGCAGATCAAAAAGATGACCTTGAAAAGATTACCTTAGCTTTAGTAAGCAATAGGAAAAAATGCTAATTTTATTATGTGCTTACATATTGTGAGAAATAGTTTTTTACGCAAGTGCTTACGGTCCGCAATATTTCAATGAAGATTAACAACTCAAACCAATTACGCATGGTTTTGAAGTATATTGATACTACTGGCCTTAAGCTTTATGGTATGTTTTTAAGCTTAGAGTGTTTTTAGTGAATTATCTTGCTCATATTCAATTAGCGCATGTTACCCAAACGAGCAAAGTCGGTAATTTGTTAGGTGACTTTGTGAAAGGCTCTGACCTTTCTCATTTACCCGCAGAATTACAACAAGGGATACGTTTGCATCGCAGTATTGATAGTTTTACAGATATGCATCCTGCAGTAATTGAACTTAGAGAAAACTTTCCTTCCTCCATTCGGCGCATGTCGGGCGTTATAATAGACTTATATTTTGATCATGTATTATGTTTATGCTGGGATGAATTTAATACACAAAATATTGCCACCGTTTTGGATGCATTTTATGACGAATTGCAATGTGATACTCATGCTACGCGTTTGCCTGCTCGATTTAATCGCGTAAAACAAGGTTTGCTCGAATACCGATGGTTACAAAATTATAAATATGCAGATAGCTGCGCCCGCACTTTTTCGCAAATTGAAACGCGCCTGAAACATAAAGTTACGTTCGCGCAGGCCGCTGGCGATTTTTGGCAGAAAAATCAGGATGAATTTGTGCACGCTTTTCATCTTCTATATCCTGACTTAATTAAACACAGCAATAAGTTCTTAATATTAAGCAAATAGTATGAATTTACACTCGCTGCCATTTAGACTAGTTTTTCTTTAGCTCCCTTGTGTTTATCTAGGTAACTCACTAAAGTGCTGCTTTTCATCCTATCAGGGTTGTATTTACATTTATAAATTGGGATTGCAAATGACATCTAATAAAACAACTGAAAAGTTAGTTCAACAAGCAAAGCAAGCGCTTAATGCTGTTTTTGGTTTCCAAGATTTCAGAGTGTCTCAACAAGCTATTATCGAAAATGTGCTAAAGCAACACAATACTTTAGCTATTATGCCAACAGGTGGCGGTAAGTCTTTGTGTTATCAAATTCCGGCCATTGTGTTTGATAAGCTTACTATTGTTATTTCGCCGTTAATTTCATTAATGCAAGATCAAGTTAGACAGCTTGTGGAAGTGAATGTTAGTGCTTGTGTGTTGAATAGTTCTCTATCCAGCCAGGAGTATCAACAAAACCTCAAACAGCTGCAAGCTGGTGAGATAAAACTGTTATTTTTAGCGCCTGAAACAGCCTTGCAACCCGCAGTGTTAAGTATGCTACAAGAGATTAATGTAGCCTGTATTGCGATAGATGAAGCACATTGTATTTCTGAATGGGGGCATGAGTTTCGTCCAGAGTATAGACAACTTAAGCGTTTGCTTGATACCTTTCCAAATGCGGTTGTAATAGCCCTTACCGCGACCGCCACCGAACGCGTACGTAATGATATTAAACAACAGCTTAATATAGACGACGGTAGCGAGTTTATTGCTAACTTTGATCGTCCTAATTTGTTTATAGAGGTAGCGCCAAAAGAGTCCCCTTACCAGCAAACCACCGCATATATTAATCAGCATGCTAACCAGTCTGGTATTATTTACTGCCAATCGCGAGCGGGTGTAAATGAGTTAACCGCTAAGTTATGCCAAGATGGATACAGTGCAATGGCCTATCATGCTGGCCTTAACAATGTTAAACGCAGTGAACATCAAGAAAAGTTTGTGCGCGATGACGTAAACATTATAGTGGCAACGGTCGCCTTTGGTATGGGGATTAACAAACCCGACGTGCGTTTTGTATTGCACTACGACTTACCCAAAAATATAGAGAGTTACTATCAACAAATTGGGCGAGCAGGTCGTGACGGACTTGATGCTAATTGCTTATTATTGTTTGGCTATGGTGACACCGGTAAAATTCGTTTTTTCATTGATCAGATGACTAACGAGCAAGAGCAGCGCTTAGCGACCATGCATTTAAATCAAATGTTAGCGCTTGCCGAAACAGAAGATTGCCGTCGCATTCCTTTGTTGCAATATTTTGGTGAGCAAAATGTGTCTGAAAATTGTCACAAATGCGATAATTGTGTTGGCGATAAAAAGGAAAAGTCTGACTTAACGGTGCCCGCACAAAAGTTTTTATCTTGTGTTCATCGTACTGGACAACTATTTGGGGCAAGTCATATTATCGATGTACTGCGCGGCTCAAACGCAGAAAAAGTATTGCAACATCAACACAACTTATTGTCGACTTATAATATAGGCAATGAATTTACAAAAAAACAATGGATGGCACTCGCTAGGCAATTGATACAAAAGGAGCTACTGCGCCAAGATGAAAAATACGGCAGCCTTAAATTGACCCAAAAAGCAGCGGATGTGTTAAAAGGTAAGGTGCCGTTTTTTGCACTGTTGCAGCAAGCGATGCCGACTAAAGTGAGTAGTAAAAATGATCCTCTCTTGCATGGTGATCAAGTCCTAGTGCAACTGTTAAAAACAGAACGAAAGCACTTAGCTGACAATGCAAATTTACCTCCTTATGCTGTTTTTTCTGACCGTTCACTGCAAGAAATGGCGCATTATTTGCCACACTCCTGTGACAGCTTTTTACAAATACACGGCGTTGGCCAAGCAAAAGTAGATAAATACGGTGAATTGTTTACGACAATTATAAAAGATTATTGCAAGCAACATAGCTTGCAAGAAAAGACCAACGGCCAAACATCGTCAAAGCGCAAACAAACTGGCGTGGATGAACTAACAGCAAGTAGTAAGTGCATAGAAATTGCTAAGCAATTTGATAAGGGCTTGACCGTGTTGGCGCTTTCGCAAAAACACAAAGTCAAACCAAATACAATTTACCAGCATTTATATAAGTTTGTGCAAACGGGTAATAAATTTACGTCTGCTGAAAATCTTGTTAATGCAATGGAAATCTCTGATGAATTGTTGCACAAAGGCTTGGACGCTTGTAAAGAGCATTCCACAGAGCGCTTAAAACCGCTTTATGATGCGCTACAAGAAGAGGTAAGCTACGATCAGTTACATTTACTTAGAGTGTATTTTTTGCATATGTCATAATATCTGCAATAGGATACTTTACCTATGCACATTCAATAAGGTATTTATGTATAAAGTGAATCCGCTTCGCACCTTTGCTGAAAAATGTTTAACCTATCCTAAGTGGTTGTCTATGCCACTACTGACGTTAATGTTTCGACATAAGGTAAAGCTAGTAGGCACAAGCAAACTAACGATTATCAATACTGATTTAAAATCGGTCACTTTTAGTGTAAAAAATCGCACAAAGGTAAGAAATCATATTGGTCAAATACATGCCGCTACCATGGCTCTGTTAGCTGAGTCTGCTACTGGGTTTGTCGTTGGTTTGAATTTACCCGGTGACAAATTACCGCTCATTAAATCAATGAACCTTAAATATGTGAAGCGCTCAGTTGGTGACATGAAGGCCGTTGCCTGGGTGACTGATGAGCAAATCAAAATGATGCAAACGAAGGAAAAAGGAGACGTGTTGGTTGCTGTTACCGTCACAGATGAAAGTGGTGAAGAACCGATTATTTGCGAAATGAATTGGGCTTGGGTAGCCAAGCGAAAATAAGAAATGAATAACCCTGCTAAATTTTATTATAAAAGCATGACTTTTAAGGAAATAGTAGCAGTAAGTTAATTGTATTATTAATTACGAATGCTAAGTATCGTTGATGCCCATAACCACACAATGTAAACGACCTCTTTTTTTATTTATTAAATCTTTTAAAAACTATTGACACTGGCTCCATTCCAGAGTAGAAACTGCAAAATATTTGCAAGGTTTGTTGTTTCAAAATCATCTCGTGGAGTGATGCCAAATGTCTACTGTAAGTAATCAGCAGTTATCAAAAGAAAGTTTAATGAAGAAAGCATTTATTGATGCAAAAAATTACCCTTATGGATTCTCGCGTTCAGGTGATTTTTCAATAACGGAAAGTAAGGCTTTAGTCGCATGCGGGTGCTTAATTGCCGCGCTTATTGATGGCCATTTAACTCCGAAAGACGAGGAAGATATGGCTATTTTAGCGATGGCGCACGGTGATATCGAGCCACAAGATGCAGGGCAACGTGCTTGGCTTAAGTATCAAAAGCGTATTAATCGTCCAAAAACTGGTAGTATATATGGTACAAAGAAAGCCTCCAGTCAAATTGATGATGATAGTCTTGTGCATGATGTTGATGACGATATCGATATCGATATAGACGATTAATAGGATGAATTGGTTAATTAGTAGGGGTTTACCCTAGCCTAATTAGTACATTCATCCTAAAAATTCCATATATAGGGATAGATGTCTCACTTTTTGAGATGTTTAGGTTTTTTCTTTTCGTACGTTGAGGTATATTCTCAGCTAACTTATTCCTAACATAATTAAGGAGTCATTCAGGTGAGGATGATGTCAGGCGCCGCTATGGTAGTAGAGGCCCTAAAAGATATAGGCGTGACCCACGTATTCGGGTATCCAGGTGGTGCAGTATTAGATATATATGACGCGTTACATGGGCAGGACGACGTGAAACATATTCTGGTACGGCACGAACAAGCAGCAGCACATATGGCCGACGGGTATGCCCGCTCAACAGGAAAAACTGGCACTGTTTTAGTCACTTCAGGACCGGGTGCAACCAATACTATAACCGGTATTGCGACAGCCTATATGGATTCTATCCCAATGGTTGTATTGTCGGGACAAGTTCCGTCTATGCACATTGGTGAAGATGCTTTCCAAGAAACGGATATGATAGGCTGCTCGCGCCCTATTGTTAAGCATAGTTTCTTAGTTAAAAAAGCGACCGATATACCTATGGCAATTGCCAAAGCGTATTACATTGCTAACACCGGCCGACCAGGCCCTGTAGTGGTCGATTTACCAAAGGATTTGGTGAATGTACAAGACAAACATCCCTACATATTCCCTTCAGATGTGACCATGCGTTCTTATAACCCGACGCTTAAGGGTCATAATAAACAAATTAGTAAAGCACTGGCCAGTTTGAAAAAAGCTAAACGCCCAATACTTTATGTTGGCGGTGGTGCAATTGCCGCTGGCGCTGAAGATTTAGTAACTGCACTGGCTGAAAAGCTTAATGCGCCTGTTACATGTACGCTAATGGGCTTAGGCGCATTTTCTGGAGTGCATGAGCAATTTGTTGGAATGTTAGGAATGCACGGTTTGCTTGAAGCAAATAAGTGCATGCATAATGCTGATTGCATTTTGGCCTTAGGCGCTCGTTTTGATGACCGCGTTACTAACAACGTTGAAAAGTTCTGTCCACATGCTGATATTATTCATGTTGATATTGACCCTGCATCGATTTCAAAAACAGTGAATGCACACATTCCTGTTGTGGGTTCGGTTGAAAAGGTTTGCCAACAGCTTCTAGATCGTATGGACGACATTGATCTTGAAGAGCAAAAGACAAAGCTAAAAGACTGGTGGTCGCAAATTAATGAGTGGCGCTCAGTAAAATGTTTAGACTATGAACAAGGTGATGAAATCATCAAGCCGCAAAAAGTGATTGAGGCTGTTTATAAACATACCCAAGGTGATGCGTATATTAGTTCAGACGTAGGACAGCACCAAATGTTCGCGGCCTTGTACTATCCATTTGCAAAACCAAGACGATGGATAAATTCTGGCGGCTTGGGCACTATGGGCTTTGGTTTACCGGCTGCCATGGGCGTGCAGTTTGCGCATCCTGAAGCATGTTCAGTTGTGATTACTGGTGACGGTAGTATTCAAATGAACATTCAAGAGCTGTCGACTTGTTTGCAGTACGGATTGCCAGTTAAGATTATTTCGTTGAATAATCGTGCTTTAGGCATGGTGCGTCAGTGGCAAGATATGAATTATAAAGGCCGCTATTCACATTCTTATATGGACTCTATGCCAGATTTTGTGAAGCTGGCCGAAGCTTATGGTCATATTGGTATCAAGGTTGATAAACTTGACCAGCTTGATGATGCTATGGAGCGCTGTTTTGCTGAAAAGAATCGACTAGTATTTATGGATGTTATGGTTGACCAAAATGAACACGTATATCCAATGCAAATTAAATATGGCGCAATGGACGACATGCGCTTGAGCAAAACGGAGCGTACCTAATGAGAAGAATTCTTTCTGTATTAATGGAAAACGCGCCTGGCTCATTGTCTAGAATTGTCGGCGTGTTCTCACAGCGCGGTTATAACGTAGATTCTTTGTGCGTGGCCCCTACAAGCGATGAAAGTCTGTCTCGCTTAACGATCATTACGCAGGCTGATGATAAAGTCACCGAGCAAATTACCAAACAGGTTAATAAGCTAATTGACGTATTGCGCGTAACTGAACTCGCTACCGCTCCGCATGTTGAACGAGAGTTAATGCTGATAAAAGTGGCCACCAGAACTGAAATTGCACGAGCTGAAGTGAATCGTAACGTTGAGATCTTCAGAGCGCGTATTTTAGATGTAACAGCCCAGCATTACACAATTGAAATAACCGGTACTAGCGATAAACTAACCGCGTTTGCTGATGTAATGGCTGGCTGTGCAGACATTACCGAGTCAGCTCGAACTGGTGTTTGCGGGCTAGCACGAGGCGATAGAGCATTGCGTCCCTAAGGCTGAATACTTAATTAAACGATACAAGGCAAAAAGGCGCAGTTGATATAGCGCCTTTTTTTATTCATATTGTTATGGGTCAAACCACCTATTTGATGTTTTACATTTTTAACCGTACGCAATAGCGATTAAATGTTGATAAATATCAGATAAAGTAAAATAAGTTCGCTTTTTTCATATTGTTTTATAAATCTGTGCTATACTCTGTTTGTTTTTGGTAAGGCATAGTTTTCATAGTTCGTAATTAATTCTATATAACCTCTTGTTCCACCTGTAGTTCTAGTGTTAGACGTTGTTATTCCTAAGTTATTAATTCTTGAAATACCCTTGCGAAAAATTCAAGTGCGCACATAAGTGCGCGTAATAGTTATATTTATTTGAGGTTTACATGTCTAAAGTTACAGGCACAGTTAAGTGGTTCAATCCTGAAAAAGGTTATGGTTTTCTAACTCAAGATAATGGCGGTAAGGACGTATTCGTTCATTTCCGTGCTATCGTTGCAGAAGGTTACAAAACTCTTCCAGAAGGTCAGCGCGTATCTTTTGAAGTAGAAGAAGGCCAAAAAGGCTTACAAGCAGCAAACGTAGAAACTCTATAAGTTGCGCTAAAAGCCGGAACTTTTATTAGTTTCAAAATGAAATGGTACGCAATAGCGTGCCATTTTTACGTTTGGTTACTAATTATTTGTAAAACGTTACTATTACTGCGATCTTTAGATTGTATCCAACAAAAGTAAAACACAAAAAAAGCGAGCTAAATAATCAGCCCGCTTATGCCTATTCACTAAATTATATTTCTATACTCGTTCAAATATAGTGGCTATTCCTTGTCCTAGGCCAATACACATTGTTGCTAAGCCAATAGACTTATCATTGTCTTCAAGCACATTGATTAAGGTAGTTGAAATACGTGCACCTGAACAGCCTAGGGGATGGCCTAAAGAGATTGCGCCACCTTTTAGATTGACCTTCTGATCATACACATCAAGCCATCCTAACTGTTTAATGCAAGACAATGCCTGTGCCGCAAACGCCTCGTTAAATTCAGCCAAATCGATGTCATTCATGCTCATACCCGCGCGCTTTAACGCTTTTTGCGTTGCTGGTACTGGACCAAACCCCATTATTGCAGGATCGCACCCTGCCACAGCCATTGCCTTAATTTTCGCTCTTGGCGTTATACCAAGTGCTTTAGCGCGGTCAGCAGACATAATCAACATAGCAGCAGCACCATCTGAAATTGCCGACGACGTACCTGCAGTGACTGTACCATTTACCGGATCAAACACCGGCCGCAAACTGGCAAGCGTTTCCACGGTAGTTTCTGGTCTAATGACTTCATCTTGTTCAACTAAAGTCAGTAAGCCATTTTCATCATGACCTTCAATAGCAACTATCTCATTATCCCAGCCACCATTTTGCTGAGCTTTATAGGCTTTTTGATGTGAACGCGCCGCAAATTCATCTTGCATTTCTCGCGTGATTTTATTCTGACGGCCCAATAATTCAGCGGTCAAACCCATATTGGCCGATGCTTTTGCGGTATGCTTGGCTAAGCCTGGATGAAAGTCAATATTGTAGTTCATAGGAACGTGCTGCATATGCTCTACGCCGCCAATCATATACACCTCGCCGCGACCTGTCATAATACCCGAAACGGCATCATGCAAGGCCTGCATAGATGACCCGCACAAACGGTTTACCGTAACCGCAGCAGTAGAGTGAGGAATGTTAGTCAGTAATTGTGCATTACGAGCAATATTGAATCCTTGCTCGTTTGTTTGTTGCACACAACCCCAAATAATGTCTTCAATTTCTGTTGGGTCAAGCTTTGGGTTACGCGCAAGCAGTTGGCTCATTAAATGTGCCGATAATGTTTCGGCGCGAACATTGCGAAATACGCCGCCCTTAGAGCGACCCATAGGGGTACGAATACAATCTATTACCACTACATCTTTCATACGTTTATTCTCCTAATTTTGTGGTTGCTGGTGCTTAGGCAAAGTACGACTTGCCGGATGCGGCCATGTCGCGCACACCATCACTAATTTGATATATGGGGCCTAAGCTGGCGTATTTGTCTGCTAACGCAACAAATTTATCGAGTCCCATGGTTTCAATGTAGCGGAAAATACCACCTCTAAATGGCGGGAAGCCTAAGCCATATAAAAGCGCCATGTCAGCTTCGGCTGCGCTTGCTACTATGCCTTCTTCTAAACAACGGATTGCTTCGTTTGCCATCGGAATCATTACACGTGCAATAATTTCGTCGCTTTCAAAGTCACGTTTCTTCGCGACGTGTGGTGCAAATAAAGCATAAGCTTCATCCGCAGCCGCTTTTGCTGGGCGCCCACGTTTGTCAGTGCTGTAATTATAGAATCCTTTGCCATTTTTCTGGCCTAAGCGTTTATCGTTATAGAGTAATGTGACTGGGTCATTGTCTAGCTTTTGCATCCTTTGGGGAATACCCGTAGCCATCACACCAGAAGCATGATCCGCAGTGTCCATACCCACTACGTCAAGCAAGAACGCGGGACCCATTGGCCAGCCAAATGTTTTTTCCATAACTTTATCGACGGCGGTAAAGTCAGCGCCATCGAGTATCAATTTACTAAATCCGGCAAAATACGGAAATAATACCCGGTTAACTAGAAACCCTGGACAATCATTAACCACAATGGGGTTTTTACCCATTTTCAAGGTTGCAGCCACTACGGTGGCAATGGTGTCTTCACTGGTTTTTTTGCCGCGTATTATTTCGACTAAAGGCATTTTGTGCACAGGGTTGAAGAAATGCATACCGCAGAAGCGTTCAGGTTTATCGAGCGATTCGGCTAAAAGATCAATCGATATGGTCGAGGTGTTTGAGCATATGATCGCGTCTGCAGCCACTGTTTGTTCGGTTTCTTTTATTACTTGTGCTTTTATTTTTGGATTTTCAACAACGGCTTCAATTATTAGATCTGCGTTGGCAATTGCTTTCATGTCCAGCGTAGGCGTAATTCTAGTTAGCGTAGCCGCCATTTTCTTCGCATCTACTTTACCGCGCTGCATGCCTTTAACTAAAATTGAAGAGGCTTCAGACATACCTAAATCAAGTGCGGCTTGATTGATATCTTTCATTACTGTTGGCACGCCGTTGACGGCGCCTTGGTAGGCAATACCACCACCCATAATGCCTGCGCCCAGCACGGCATGTAGTTTAATTTCTTTGGCCGCTGCTTTTGCTGTTTTCTTGCCTTTACTTTTAACCAGTTGGTCAGCAAGGAAAATACCGACTTGAGCTTTACATGCGTCTGTTCTAGAAAGCGCAACAAAACCTTCGTTTTCTAATTTAAGTGCGCCGTCTCGACCCAGTGCCGCGCCTTTTTGCACGGTTTCAACCATTTTATGAGGAGCGGGATAGTGCTTACCAGCTTGTGCCATCACCATAGCCGCTGCGGTTGAAAAGCACATTGCGGCTTCGTTGGCATTCAGCATTAGAGGCGCTTGTTTAAGAGCACGTCTTGCTTGCCAGTCAAACTTACCTGCAATAGCATCTTTTAACATTTTGCGGGCTGCTTGATGCAGGTTATCGGGGGCTACTACCGCATCTATAGCACCTTCACCTAATGCTTTTTGGCCATCGCGATCACGCCCTGTGGTCATCCATTCAAGCGCGTTATCAGCACCAATTATACGGGGTAAACGCACGGTGCCGCCAAAACCCGGCATTAAGCCAAGTTTTACTTCAGGAAAGCCAATACGTGAACTTGTATCTGCCACACGTAGGTCGCAGGTAAGGGTCATTTCAAACCCGCCACCTAAAGCAAAGCCATTAATTGCACAAATAGTAGGTACGGGTAAATCTTCAAACTTATCGAATACTTGTGATGTTTTTGTAACCCAAGCTAGCACTTCAGCGTCGGGTAGGGCAAACAGGCTTGTAAATTCAGTAATATCGGCGCCCACAATAAAAGTACTTTTCGCCGAGCGTACAAGCACGCCTTTTACTCCGTCAGCAGTTCTTATAGCGGCCGCTGCTTGCTCAAGTTCAGATACAGTTTGCTGGTCAAATTTATTGACTGAGCCTTGTGCATCAAAGGTCAATTCAGCTATACCGTCTTCAGTCATTTTTACCGACAGACTTTTGCCTTCGTATACCATTATTTTCTCCTATGCGTAAAATAATAAATTTGCGTTAAGATTAGATCACCGTTTACCGATACCTACAGTATACTAACTATGATGACGCAGTCTTGAGATGCGTTTTTTGATATCAATAGTTAATAGTATTAGTGAAGCGGTAACTAATATAGTTTCCAATTTAATAATATAAGTTTCACACCAAATGTTATTGTAAACCTTATCGAACTAAACCGATAACTTATTGTATAAAGTATAGTATTACAAGTACTAGGTAATTTGTTAGTTATTTGTATTGTTTGTGACCCCAACATGATCGTTATCAATCTAATCGTTTTCATTTAGGTAAAATTAATAGTGTGCATAGTTAATTACGTCTTAAAATTTATGAATACTCAGGTGTCAAATTTTTACAAAGCGTGCGTTATAAGCATTATGTTTTTAGGCTGCACCGTTACCAATAGCGTTAATGCTGCCCAAGCGTTGGCTGTAGGCATGCCTGATTTAAGCGAGCAACGGGCCGCTTTTTTACGCGCGGAAAAAGAAATATGGCGAATGACAGACGACGAACTGGCCGAAGTTGTTATCGCGCTTGATGGCTATCCGCTTACCCCATATTTAATTGAGCGTAAATTACGTGACAAAATTCATTTAAAAGACGAGCCGCAAATACGCGAGTTTTTAAGCCAATATGGCGATTCGCCACTTGCTCAAAACTTACGCACTAAATGGTTGTCTTATTTGGCAAGGCGGAAAAAGGCAAAATTATTTAACGAATTTTACAAGCCGACTAATAATGTTCAGTTGTCCTGTTCTTTTTTAGATTTTCAAATGCAACAAGGTGTTGAGGTAACTACGCTGTATGCTGATATAGCAGAGTTATGGACGGTCGGAAAATCGCAACCAGACCAATGCGACCGAATATTCAAAGAATGGATGAATGCAGACCAATTGACTGAAGATCTTGTGTTATTGCGCATTAAAAAAGCTGCCGATGGTGGCCGCCATACATTGATTCCCTATTTACGCACCTTACTTCCCACCGACAAGCAATATCTGGCTGACCTGTGGCATAAAGCTCGTCGCGATCCAGCTTCTGTACGTAATCTTGATTTATTTAAGGGCAAATATCCTCTCATTGAAACTGAAATAATGAGCTATGGATTATCAAGGTTAGTGTGGCGAGACCACGACTTGGCAATGAGCACTATGCAAAACGCCGAAAACATCATGATCTTTAGCCATGATCAAAAAGCCCGTATATATGGTCAAATTGGCATAAAATTGGCAATCGACAACCATCAAGATGCAGAGAAATGGTTGATGAAAGCTGCTGAAGTGGGTGATGACAAAGAAGTGATGCGCTGGCACCTAGCATATCTATTGCGCAAAAAAGAATGGGCGCGTTTAATTTTATTAATTGAGAAAACACAGCCTCAAAAAGTGGCGGCGAATGAATATTCATATTGGCTAGCCAGAGCATATGAGCAGTTAGGCCGGCAAGATAAAGCCAACATTTTATATACTCAATTAGCCACGCATCGCCATTACTATGGATTTTTGGCAAGTGCGCGTATCAAACAGCCATTTCAATTAGAAGATTCTCCGCTTGAGGTTACTAAAGAAAGTATTCAAAAGATTTTGAGTTTCGATTCAAGCAAGCGAGCTTACGAGCTTAGACAACTTGGTCGTAGTTACGAAGCTCGACGTGAGTGGCGACATACACAAGACATGTTAGAAGAAAACGAAAAGCTGGCAACTGCCGTTATATCAAGCGCATGGGGATGGCATGATCAAGCTATTTTTACCTTCTCACGAGAAAAATATTTAAATGATGTAACTCGGCGTTTCCCCACCGCATTTTATGATGTGATTATGCGCGAAGCGAAAAGAAATAATATTGAACCAGAATGGGCCTTTGCAATAGCACGCCGTGAAAGCTCATTTATGCCCGATGCAGTGTCACCTGCCGATGCGCGCGGTCTGATGCAGCTTTTGCCGAGCACTGCAAAGTATTTAGAAAAAAGACGGATAAGTTCGCGACAACTTCTAGATGTAGAGACAAACGCCAAAATAGGCAGCAAATATTTACGCTATTTAATGAACAAGCTTGACGATAACACGGTGCTAGCAACAGCGTCGTATAATGCTGGTTGGCGCAGAGTAAAACAATGGCTACCTGAAGATGAAGCCCTACAAGCAGATTTATGGGTAGAGCTTATTCCTTATAGAGAAACGCGTAACTACGTTAAAGCGGTAATGGCATATAAACAAATTTACGCAG
>RCMY010001652.1_pt1 | contig 20963 bp, 22 predicted proteins | sample 2041341 | NCBI WGS metagenome assembly RCMY01 (sample SAMN09708234, study PRJNA481090) | Marine sediment metagenome, whole genome shotgun sequencing project.
CCATTTTGTAGCCGACGTCGATGATGGCCTGTCCCGCTTCGATAGCGATGACTTTGCCTTTGACAACCGAACCTTCGTCCGGTGTGTCCATTTCGAAGCTTTCTGAAAGGAGGGCTTCGAATTCCTCCATGGTTGCTTTAGCGCACATGCGTTTATGGTTTCCTAATCTTGCGTTTTTCACTGGCCGCGCGGTTGTCTCCGCCGGTCTTTGGGTTGGTCTTCGACGATATTTACGAACGCAAACAAGAAGGGTCGGCGATAACCGACCCTGCTCAAGTCTCTGCGTCCGCAAGCTGTAACCGCCGCTTTGACCGGGGTGTCATAGGGCCGATCCCCCAAATACGCAAGGCTTTTGCCCCGCTTCGGACAAACCGCCCCGTCGCCAGGCACGCTCAAATCGCCCCCACTGCGCACTATCCCGCCGAACCGCACATCACGGACGCGCCCGTCCCCCCTTAGTATACCGTAGAACACACTGAAATTACTCAATTAAATGCTTGCTTCTGCGGCGCGAAAACCTATCGTAGGGGTCATCAGGCACACAAATACCAAGGGGGCTCTAAAAATGCCGAAGTATAACAAGTCCTTCGACCTCACCCTGGACGATATCGACCTGATCGAAACCGCGCTTCGAAACACTAAAGGCGACGGCGATGTCGACCCGCGCAAGGTGGCAGACCTGCTCGGCCGCCTCCACAATCAAAAAATCTTCTATCGGCCCGAAGGCACTTACGTCGGCGGCTAAACTTCAGGTCAGGCCAACATACGCGTCAACCGCCACCTGCAAGTGTTCGGCAAGATAATCCACGACAAAATGCACGGGACTATCCACCCCGACGTTCGAAGGCCACACGGCATAAAGCTCAACCGGATTTAATGCCACATCCGGCAAAACCCGCACCAAGCGCCCTTCGGACACTGGCCTCATCAAGCCGACACGCACCGTCGGAAACAACCCAAACCCGCGCTCACACAAAGTCGAACCCATTATCACCGAATCCATCGTGGCTCGGATCGGTGTATTCGGCAGCTTATTCGGCGGATCAACTAGCAGAACACGCAACCGAACCCCTTCTGGGCTTTCAATCCAATCCCACCCGTCCAGATCGTCCAACCTCTTCGGCATGCCTCGCTCCGCCACATATCCGGCACTTGCCACTAGCCAAACTTCATCGCTGAAAATCTTGCGTGCTTTGTAACTTGAATCCGCCAACCCGCGAAAACCACCTCGGATCGCAAGATCATAACTCGACCCCGCCAAATCGACGAAGCCGTCGGCAAAATGCAGCGTCATGTGCAGCTTTGGAAAGGCTTTAAGCAGACCCTCATAAAAATTATCAAACACCGGATGCACCGAACCCGACGGCAGCGTGATCCGAATGCGCCCCTCCGGTTGATCCCGCCGCCGCGACATCGCCCCAAGTCCGGCCTCGGCGGCGTCCGTCATCCGCCGCGCGTTCTCCAACAACTCCGCCCCCGCATCCGTCAACGATATCCGCCGCGTCGTCCGGTAGAGCAACGCAAACCCCAGATGATCTTCCAGTTGCGAAACATGATGGCTCACCACCGACGGCGACAGCCCCAACGCCTTCGCAGCGCCGCGAAACGACCCCGCGTCCATCACCGCCTTAAAGACAGCCATCCTATGCATCTGATCCAGCATTGTTCGATCTCATAGAACAATAAAACCGCAAATACACAGATTTTGTTCTGATACACGCCGACGCATCCTCTAATTATCGAAACACAACGAGGACACCCAAATGACCCGCATGATCTCAATTGGCCGCGTCGACCGCTCCAAAGTCACCGAAAACTGGAAAGCCGAACACAACGAACGCTTCGGCCAATACGCCACCATCGACGGCGCCTTCGACCACCCCGAAGACAAAAATCAAATGGCCATCGTCCTGAACGTGACCGACCTCGAAGGACTGCGCGCGGCCTCCCGCACCCCCGAAGGCGACGCCTTCATGCGCAAGGGTGGTTTCGTCGAACAACTCGACTACTACTTGGAGGGAACGCTATGAAACGCTACGGCTTCGACGATCGCCTCTTGGAAATGTTCGCCGCCCAGCGCGACCTGCCGCTCTATCTCTTCTGGCCGTGGAGATGGATTTGAGAACCTATCGTCCGGATCACACCGGGCGATACATCACCCATATTTCTCAGGCCCAACCCATTGCGCCTCATTGTAGCGATCCCCATGCGCCCACCCAAGAGGCAAGGCCGCCTCGATGGCCGCAACCTGATCGCCAGACAACTCCAACTCCGCGCCCCGAATAAGCTCTGCCAAATGCGGCACTGACTTCGTCCCCGGAATAGGCACCACATGATCGCCCTTGGCCCGGCACCACGCGACCGCCAAAGCCGCCGCAGGTTCACTCATCTCGCGCGCCAACGCCAAAAACGGCTTCACAGCTTGCAAATTCGCCGAATAATTCGGCTCCTGAAACCGCGGGTTGCCGTTCAAAAACGGAATGTCGTCCAAAGCCGCACGGGTAAACGGCGCGTCCGTCAAATACGACCGCCCCACGGGCGAGAACGCAACCAACGTCACGCCCAACTCTGCGCACGTCTGCACCAAACCCATCTCACAGGCCCGCGTCGACAAGGAATACTCCGACTGAACAGCCGAAACCGGGAACTCAGCATGCGCCGCACGTAACGAATTCGGCGCGATCTCAGAAAACCCAATCCCCTTAACCTTACCCTTCTCCACAAGCCGCCCAAGCGAGCCCGCAACCTCCTCAATCGGGATCGCGGCCTCGCGGCGATGCACATAGAAAAGATCAACGTGATCAATCCCGAGCCGCTTCAACGACGCATCCAGCTCCGCCTCCAGATACGCGCCCTCGTTGTTGAACCGCCGGTTCGGATCGCCAAGAACAATACCGCCCTTCGTCGCAATCACCCAATTCTCACGCATCCCCGGCCGATCTTTCAGCCACGAGCCGCAAATCTCCTCCGACCGCCCCTCGCCGTAAATGTTCGCTGTATCAAGATGCGTCACACCCGCCTCGAACGCCGCATCCAGAACCGCGTTCGACTTTTCCTGCGTGGTGCCGCCGTAAGCCCCCGCAAACGACATCGCACCCAAACCGAACTGCGTCATCACCGGCCCATTTTGGCCAAGCGTCGTCGTCTTCATGCCTCTTCCCCTTCAATTCCCGCCGCAACCAAAGCCACAGCCGCCGCCAATGCAGCCTCAATATCCATCTCGGATGTGTCAATCACAACCGCATCATCCGCAGCCCGCATCGGCGCGTCCACGCGCCCCATATCCCGCGCGTCCCGCTTCAAAACCTCGTCCAGAACAACCTCAAAATCCGCCACCTGCCCCGATCCGCGCAACTCCTCAAACCGACGGCGCGCCCGCACTTCTGCACTGGCGGTCACAAACACTTTCACCTCGGCATCGGGGCAAATCACCGTGCCAATATCGCGCCCATCCAAAACCGCACCACCGTCACGCCGCGCAAAGTCGCGCTGAAACGCCACCAAAGCGGCGCGCACCTCAGGGATCGTCGCGACCTGACTGGCCAACTCGGCCACACTCTGAGTGCGAAGACCATCGCGCGCCAAATCTTGCGGAGTAATCGCTTCAGCCGCCTCAGCCGGAGACAACCCCGTCTCCAAAACCTTACGCCCCGTGGCGCGATACAAAAGCCCGGTATCCAAATGAGCAAAGCCAAACCTGTCAGCCAACCCCCGGCTAATCGTGCCCTTGCCAGCGGCAGCAGGCCCATCAATAGCAACCGTAAAGCGCAAAACCCGCACCTCGCCTGTTTTCAAATATCCCAAGGGGGTGTGGGGGACAGCGTCCCCCACCCACCGCGACGCGCGCTTGCGCGGCGCAAGCTTAAACGGCGCGCTTCAGCGCGTCCACAAGGTCGGTCTTCTCCCAGGAAAACCCGCCATCTGCCTCAGGCGCACGCCCGAAATGGCCATAGGCCGCGGTGCGCTGATAGATCGGCTTGTTCAACTCCAGATGCTCGCGAATACCGCGCGGGCTCAAATCCATCGTCGCGCGCACAGCCTTCTCGATCATCTCCGGCGGAACTTCTCCGGTCTCAAACGTATCGGCATAAATCGACAACGGCTTGGATACCCCGATCGCGTAAGACAACTGAATTAGGCACTTCTCGGCCAACCCCGCCGCAACAACGTTCTTGGCCAGATACCGCGCCGCATAGGCCGCCGAGCGATCCACCTTCGTCGGATCCTTACCCGAAAACGCGCCTCCACCGTGCGGTGCCGCACCACCATAAGTGTCCACAATAATCTTGCGACCGGTCAGACCGGCGTCCCCGTCAGGACCGCCAATGACAAAGACACCCGTCGGATTAACCCACCACTCGGTCTCCTCAGTCACCCAACCATCGGGCAATACTTCAAGGATGTAAGGCTCGACAATGGCGCGAATATCGTCGCTTGTCTGGCTCTCGTAGGCGTGCTGCGTCGACAACACAATCGAGCTGACACCAACCGGCTTACCGTTCTCATAACGTAGCGAAAGCTGGCTCTTGGCGTCGGGCCGCAACGTCGGCTCCTGCCCCGATTTGCGCACCTCAGCCAAACGCTTCAAAATCGCATGCGCATAGTGAATAGGCGCCGGCATCAACTCCGGCGTCTCATCAACCGCAAAACCAAACATAATGCCCTGATCGCCCGCACCCTCGTCCTTATTGCCCTTGGCATCAACGCCTTGCGCAATATGGGCCGATTGCTTGTGCAGCAAATTGGTGATGGTGCAGGTCGCGTGGTGAAACTCGTCCTGCTCGTATCCGATGTCGCGAATGCACTCCCGCGTGATCCCTTCAATACGGCCGAGATAATCGTCAAGCCGCCCCGCATCGCTCAAACCGACCTCGCCGCCAATCACGACGCGGTTCGTCGTCGCAAAGGTCTCTGCCGCAACCCGCGCCTCGGGTTCTTCTGTCAGGAACGCGTCAAGCACCGCGTCGGAGATGCGATCACACACCTTATCAGGATGCCCTTCCGAGACGCTCTCGGAGGTGAAAATATAGTTCTGCCGGTTCATTGGGACGTGCTCCGTTGAAAAATTCCGCCGTCACGTCAGGAAGCCGTTGTGACAGTCAAATCGAGTTAGTGCCTTCTAGGGCGCTTTGCAACGGTGTTGCGCCGCGCGCCCACAATAAGCGCGCATAGCGTTACCAAAAGGAAAATAGCGACAGGAACATCACCGCTACGCGCATAAAACGTGATCCCAAAAGAACCCGGCAAAGCCACATCAAGATATCCGGCCTCCCCTAATCCAAGCGACGCCACGACCTCGCCGCGCGCATCAATCACCGCCGAAACCCCAGTGTTTGCGGCCCGGATCAACGGCAAACCCTGCTCAACCGCGCGAAACCGCGCCTGATCCAGATGCTGAAACGGCCCCGAAACCGTGCCGAACCACGCATCATTCGTGATCTGCAAAAGATAATCAGGCCGCTCAAGACCCCGCCCATGCCCCGGAAAAATCGCCTCATAACAAATAAGCGGTAACGCACGGCCCAAAGGCGTGTCGATTAAACGCACCCCTGAACCCGGCGAAAACCCATAACCGTCCCGCGCTGCAAACGACCGAACCCCCAACACCGAGGCCACCTGCCCAAATGGAATATATTCACCAAACGGCACCAAATGGACCTTGTCGTAAATCTCGCTCGCCTGACCATTCGGCCCCACGACGATCAAAGAATTATGATTGCGCCCCGCCTCGCTGCGATTGATCCCAGTGACCACCGGAACCCCGGCCCCGGCGCTTGCAATCTGTGCCAAAACCGCCGCCGCGCGATCCAACCGGTACGGCAATGCTGTCTCCGGCCATACGACCAAATCCACGCCATCCTTCGGCTCTGCGGTGAAGGCAATCTGGCGCTCGACAAAAATATTCGCCTTCTGTGGGTCCCACTTTTCATCCTGTGGCGCGTTCGGCTGCACTAGACGCGCAACGCCAAGACTTGGCCCTTGCGGTCCACCCCCCAAAACGCTTGCCCCAATCCCAAAAAGCCCGCCGACCGCGGCCACCGCCACCAAGCTCCCGACGACCAATCGCGCCCGCAAAAGCACCTGCAAAAGCACTGGCAAAGCCGCGACAACCAACGTCAAAACGCTCAATCCGTAAGGCCCCAACACCGATGCAATCATCCGCACCGGCGTCTCCGACCAGATGTAAGCAGGAAGCGCCCACGGAAACCCCGTAAAGACGTGCCCCCGCACCATCTCAGCACCCGCCAAAGCGACCACCCAAACCACCACGCGCCCGCCAGAAATCCAACCCGCCAACGCCCAGAATAACGCCAATCCGCCCGCCAAAAAAACCAAAGCAAACGGCGCCATCCATCCGTGACGCGCCACATCCACAAGAAAAGGCTCAACAATCCACGACAACGTCACCGCGAAATACGCCGTCCCGCCGACCCAAGCGGACCACGCACCCTGCCGACGCGATCCGGCGCGCGAAACTGCAAACGCCAATACGCCGAACCCCGCCAAAGCGACTGGCCAATACCCAAACGGCGCATGTCCAAGCGCCGCCGCGATCCCTGCTATTAATGAAAGCCCCAATAGGCGGCGCGTGCTCACACTCTATTCAGCCGCTTTCGCCGGCCGATACCGAACCCTCAAACGCTTGATGCGGCGCGGGTCAGCGTCGACCACTTCGAAATCAATATCCGCTGGATGCTTCACGACTTCACCGCGCGCAGGCACACGACCCGCAAGCATAAAGACAAGACCACCAAGCGTGTCGATCTCTTCTTCCATCTCAGGCGCGACCAACTTCTCGCCGATCTCCGCCTCAAAGTCATCGATTGGCGTGCGCGATTGCGCCAGATAACACCCAGGCGACTCAACGGTCCAAAAATGCCCCTCAGCAATGTCGTGCTCGTCTTCAATCTCGCCGATCACCTGCTCGATCAAATCCTCGATCGTCACAAGACCATCGACGCCACCATATTCATCAATCACCAACGCCATATGCATCCGGTCTGTCTGCATCTTTTGCAGCAAAACACCGATTGGCATCGACGGCGGCGCATAAAGTAACGGCCGCAACATCTTGGTCATAGAAAATCGCTCGCCCTTGCCATTGAAGCCATGCTTTAAGGCGAAATCTTTGAGATGGACCATGCCAACCGGCGTATCCAACGTGCCTTTATAGACCGGCAGGCGCGTCAATCCGCTATCAGCGAACACCTCCACAAGATCGTCTTTTTTGATGTCAGAAGGGATAGCAATGATCTCAACCTTCGGGACCATAACGTCCTCGACCCGAAGCCGCGTCAGGTTGGCAAGCCCACCGCTGAATGCGCTGCCTGCCGCCACCAAATTGGTCTGGTCATTTCCTTCGTTTTCGTCGTCGGTCCCGCTTAGCGCATCTATAATGCGGCCAAAAAAGCCCCGCGAACTCTCGTCGTCCTCTCCCTCGTGCGCGCTTTGCGCCGCACTAGAGGAGCTTTCGCTGGTGTCGCTCATCAATCCTTTCCATCAATTCTTGGACCATCCGGCCCATATGGGTCCGCGATTCCAAGTTTACCAAGTATCGCGATTTCAGTGGCCTCCATCAAGTCGCCGTCACCATCGCGTTGGTGATCGTAGCCTAATAGATGCAACGTTCCATGAACGATTAAATGCGACACATGCGCCCCAAGAGGTACTTCACCCGTGATCGCCTCGCCGACACAGGTGTCAAAAGCCAAAGCAAGATCACCAAGTTCGCCCTCTCCAATCGGCAAATCAGGGCGCTGCCCTTCAACAACCGCCGCCCGCTCCTCAGATGGCCAGGACAATACATTCGTCGCCTGCGCCTTGCCGCGAAAGCCTTCGTTCAAAACAGCGATCCGCGCATCATCGGCCGCAAGAACAACCACTTCCCAGGCGTCACAAACCATGCCCAACTGACCAAGAGTCGCCGCAACAGCGCTTTCGGCCAATGCCTCAAGCCCCACCGCCAACCAACGATCGTCCTCAATGATAACGTCCACGCTCATTGCGGCCTTGTGCCAAGAATTTAACCGCGACGCCAGTGGGGCTCTGCCCCTCGCGCAAAATCCGCTCACCCTGAGATTTTCAGACCCAAAGATACCGAAAATTTAAGTCAAATTATCGCTTCTTCTTGGCCTAAATACTCCCGCCGGAGGCGTCCTATCCTAACGAATACGCGCCTCAGTCTGCGCATCGAACGCATAGATACGACGCATCTCAAAGTTAAGGCTGACCGTATCGCCAATGCTCGACCGCGTATCGCCGCGCTCTTCGATGATCAGCTTCTCGCCGGTTTTCGCCGTCAGATACGCAAAACTTACGCCGCCAAGCGCTTCGGTCAACTCGACCGTGAAAGCCTCACCAGATTGGTCAAGCTCCGCGTGCTCCGGCCGCAATCCAACCGTCACTTCCGCGCCTTCAGACGGCAAAGCAATGTCAGGGCTGACCGTCATGCCCAATGCCGGCACTTCGATCACGCCGCCTTTGACAGTTCCTTTAAGGAAATTCATCGCCGGAGAGCCAATAAAACCGGCCACGAATTTGTTGTCCGGGTCGCGGTAAAGATCCAACGGTGCCCCAACCTGTTCAATCACGCCCAAGCGCAGCACCACGATCTTGTCGGCAAGCGTCATCGCTTCGACCTGATCGTGCGTGACGTAAATCATCGTCGCGCCGATCTCTTTATGGAGGCGCGCAATTTCGACCCGCATTTCAACACGCAGCTCCGCATCAAGGTTCGATAAAGGTTCGTCAAACAGGAACACTTCTGGCCCGCGCACAATCGCACGACCAATTGCAACGCGCTGTCGCTGACCACCCGACAAAGCCGCCGGTTTGCGGTCCAGATACGGATCTAGCTTCAGAATACGGCTCGCTTCCGAGACCTTTTCCTTGATCTCAGCCACCGGAAAGCCGTTCATTTTCAGGCCAAAGCCCATGTTCTCGCCCACGGTCATATGCGGATAAAGCGCGTATGTCTGGAACACCATCGCCACACCACGCTCGGACGGATCAAGCCGCGTCACATCACGCGAGCCGATACTGATCTTGCCGTCTGTCGTTTCCTCAAGCCCCGCGACCATCCGCAAAAGCGTTGACTTACCGCAGCCCGATGGGCCGACAAAGACACAGAACTCACCGTCCTGAATTTCCAAATCCACACCGTGGATTACCTGAATATCGCCATACCGCTTTATAACCTGGTTGAGGGTAACGCCTGACATCAGCTGGTCTCCACTTTTGTGTTTGATGTGAGTTGATCGGGGAAGCGCCAGTCACGCGAAACGCACGCGATAGCTCTGGCCGCCTCCTGAATACGTGGGACGAGCTTTTCCAAACTCGCTAGTGATTTTCGCTCGACCGAAGATGTCACCGAAAGCGCCCCAAGCGCCCGGCCCCCTTCCGTCAAGATCGGCACAGCCACGCAAATAATGCCCGGCTCGTGTTCTTCGCGGTCAAATCCGTAGCCATTCTGAGCGATTGCCCGCAATTCAGACCGCAGCGCGTCGGCACTGACCAACGTGTGTTCTGTAAAGCGATGGTAACTCTGTTGCTCAAGGATAGGCGCCAAAATCGCCTCGTCCAAATAGGCGAGCATCACTTTGCCAACCCCGGTGCAATACGCAGGGCCGACTTTACCGGCCGAAGAATACATCTCAATAGGCTGGGTGGCGTTGCGCTTGTCTACATAAAGCACCTGCGCACTATCAAGTTGCGCCAAATGCACCGTCTCTCCGACATCGGCCGCCAATGCATCCACATGCGGGCGGGCAATCGGAGCCAGCGACGATTGATGCCACGCTGCATGCGCCAAACGCACCAGCCTGATACCCATCGAGTATGCCTGACGCTCGGGGTCGTAGGACAGCATACCCTGATTCGTTAGCGTTTGAACAAACCGGTACAACGTCGCTTTAGGGTAAGGAGACCCGTCCAAAAGTTCCGTAAACCGCACCGGACGGCCGAACGCAGCAACGCGATCAAGCACCTCAAGCGCCTTTCCGACGGTTCCGTCCCCGCTGGACTTTCCAGCCATAAATTCCTCCCTTGCCGCGCGCTGTAATCCAGCGTCTCCTGCTGCGGCTGTTGACAAGCCTTACCGATTCCGTGTTAAGATTTCAATATGCAAAACCGAGTTCCAAATAATGGAACTTAAATTATAATGGAACTCTCAGGGAGGAAACCAATGCGTTCCATGATTAAAGCGTCCGTCGCGGCGCTAGGCCTGACTGCCATCACGGCAGGCGGGGCAATCGCAGATGGGCACGGCCTGTCCGGCGATCTGAAAATCTTCCTCGACACATCAAACCCGGCGCCTCGTGCGACTATGGAAGCGATGATCGGGGATTTCGCTGAAATGCACCCAAATCTCAACGTTGAGACCACGGTGATCGACCGCGAAGCCTACAAAACTCAAATCCGGAACTTCCTCACTGCCGACGCACCAGACGTCGCGACTTGGTACGCGGCCAACCGCATGCGCCCTTACGTGGAAGCTGGTCTCTTTGACGATGTGTCCGACCTTTGGGCCGAACCGGAAATCGCAACGAACCTCGCCTCGACAAAAGGCGCGATGACCATCAACGACAAACAGTGGGGCGTGCCGTACACGTACTACCAGTGGGGCGTCTACTATCGCAAAGACATCTATGCTGAGCTGGGCCTGTCCGAGCCTACAAACTGGGACGAATTCAAGTCGAACTGTCAGGCTATCGTCGATAGCGGTCGTTCGTGCTTCACCATCGGTTCCAAGTTCTTGTGGACCGCTGGCGGTTGGTTTGACTACCTGAACCTGCGTACCAACGGCTTTGACTACCACATGGACATGGCTGCCGGTAACGTCGCTTGGACAGACGATGGCGTACGCCAGACGTTTGCCAACTGGAAAGAGCTGATCGACATGGGTGCGTTCGTCGAGAACCACCAGAACTACTCTTGGCAGGAAGCCCTGCCCTTCATGGTTAACGGCGAAAGCGCTGGCTACCTGATGGGTAACTTCGCCGTAGCACCGCTGCGCGAAGCTGGCCTCACCGACGATCAGCTGGACTTCTACCAGTTCCCGGCAATCAACCCGGACGTCGAGCTGGCAGAAGATGCGCCAACGGATACGTTCCACATCCCGGCGAATGCCACCAACAAGGAAGCCGCACGTGAATTCCTGCGCTTCGTTGTCTCGGCTAACGTGCAGACCACGATCAACAACGGTGCCAACCTTGGGCAACTGCCTGTCAACGCGACATCTGCTGTCGATGACGACAAGTTCCTGAACGAAGGCTTCGAAATGCTCTCGTCGAACAGCCCGGGCGGCGTTGCCCAGTTCTTCGACCGTGACTTCCCAGCAGAAATGGCCGCTGAAGCCATGCAGGGTTTCCAGGAGTTCATGGTGTTCCCAGACAATCTGGACGACATCCTTGTACGCCTCGAAAAAGTTCGCGCGCGCGTCTACAAATAAGCACTTGCGTGGGCCGGGGATATCCCCGGCCTGCCACCCAAAGCCGCGACCCATCCGCAAACCCCACGACAGGGCTTTCCGCATGTGCCGTGAGACCGAGGGGAAACACCCATGACCACAGTTCCGGATACCGAAATCGACCGCCAAGGCCGCGGCTGGTACAAGCGCAACGAGATCGCAGTGACCCCGTGGCTTTTTCTGGCGCCTGCGATCCTCTTTTTCGCAGTTTACGTCATCATCCCGATCTTCCAGTCGATTAACCTGTCGTTCTACAACTGGGACGGCCTTGGTGAGAAAACCTTCGTTGGTCTCGAAAACTACATCGAACTGGCCGACGACGGCGCGTTCGAAGTTTCGCTCTGGAACAACCTGAAATGGCTGGTCTTCTACCTCCTCGCCATTCCCGCAGGTCTCTTCATCGCGCTGTTCCTCAACCAAACCGTTCCCGGCATCCGCCTCTATAAGTCACTGTTTTTCTTTCCCTTTGTGATCAGCCAAGTGGTCGTTGGCCTCGTCTTCTCGTGGTTTTACCTGCCCAACGAAGGCCTGCTAAACTCTATACTGGGCGTCGTGGGCCTCGGCCCGATCAACGTCCTCGGGGACCCGACACTTGCCACCTACGGCATCATCGCCGCAGGCCTGTGGCCGCAAACGGCCTACTGCATGATCCTATACCTCACGGGTCTCAACGCCGTGGACCCCGAACAAGTCGAAGCCGCGCGCCTTGATGGCGCAAAGAGCTGGAAAATGCTCTGGTACGTGATCGTCCCACAACTGAAGCCTGCGACCTTTATCGCCTTCGTCGTGACCATCATCGGAGCCCTGCGCTCGTTCGACCTCATCTCGATTATGACCAACGGAGGCCCCTTCGGCCAAACCCGCGTGCTGTCGTTCTACATGTTCGAAAAAGCACTGTCGGAATACGGCTTCCGCATGGGCTACGGTGCTGCCATCGCCGTCGTCTTGTTCCTCATCATGTTGATCTTCATCGCCTACTTCCTGTGGTCGATGTGGACCGAGGAGCGTGCCCGATGACCTTTCGCGAAACCGCCAATGCGTTGTGCAAAGCCATGCCCGCAGCAACATGGTCCGAATCCTTCGGTCCCGGCCATGACGTCTGGAAAGTCGGCGGCAAAATGTTCGCCCTCATGGGCAGCAGCAGCACAGGCATTTCGGTCAAATGCCCCGACGTGGAAACCTCGACCATGCTGAAGGATGCCGGGATAGGGACCAAAGCCGCCTATATGCACGTCAGTTGGATCCACCTGCCCGAGACCACCGCCACGGACGAACTGAAACACCGGATCACCGTCAGCTATGACACCATCCGCGCGGGCCTCACCAAAAAAGCCCAAGTCGCCCTACCCATCCGCGAGGAGGCCATCTGATGTTCCCCACCCCAATCCAAAAGCGCCCGGTCGCCAACCAGATCGCGTATAAAACCTTCCTGCCCATCGCGCTGATCTTCTGGCTTTTGCCGCTGATCGCCGTGGCCGCATTCTCGATCAAACCGGCGGTCGACTTCACCCAAGGCAACTACTGGGGCTGGCCGTCATCCTTCGAAGGCTTCACCAACTACGGTCAGGTGTTCTTTGATTCCGACATGCCGCGCTACATGCTGAACTCGTTCCTGATCACCGTCCCAACCGTGATCGGAGCCGTCGCCCTGTCCGCAATGGCGGGCTTCGCGCTTGGCATCTACAACTTCAAATCGAACATCTGGATCTTCTTCATGTTCGTTGCCGGTAACTTCGTGCCGTTCCAAATCCTGATGATCCCAGTCCGCGACCTGACCCTCGATATGGGCCTCTACAACACCAAAACCGGCCTCGTCCTGTTCCACGTCGCGTTCCAGACCGGCTTTTGCACGCTCTTCATGCGCAACTTCATCCGCCAATTGCCCTTCGCACTGATCGAAGCCGCGCGCGTCGAAGGCATCGCCGAATGGCGCATCTTCTGGTACGTCGTCCTGCCGCTGATGAAACCAGCGCTCGCAGCCCTCGCCGTGCTGATCTTCACCTTTATCTGGAACGACTACTTCTGGGCCGTGGTCCTGACGCAAGGCCCCGATAGCCAACCCGTCACCGCAGGCATCACGTCGTTCAACGCTCAATTCCGCGCCGCCTACCACCTGATGAGCGCGGGCTCTATCGTCGCTGCCCTGCCCCCGGTGCTGATGTTCTTCCTCATGCAAAAGCACTTCATCGCAGGCCTAACACTTGGTGCCGTGAAGTAATGCAAACTTGGAGATTGGACGACGAGCGGCAGACACTTGTACTGGCCGCCCGTCGCACGCGTTTGCCGGAAGTCATCTATTGGGGCGCGCCCCTCCCGGCCAGTGACAACCTGGAAACCCTCGCCGATGCGCACCGCTTGGACGTCACAGGCGGTATGCTGGACGAGAACCCGGATCTGTCGATCTGTCCCGAAGCCGTGCGCACTTTTCCGGGCCAACCCGGCCTGATCCTGCGCAGTCATGACGGCACGCCGCTTTTGCCGAAATTCTGCTACGCCTCAGAAGAAACCACCGACCTGTCGCTGTCTCTGACTTACGCGGACGCCGACAACGGCCTCACCTACCGCGCTGACATCGCGCTCGATCCCGAAACCCACGTCCTGACGCTCACGTCACAGATAAACGCCGAAACCCCGGTCCACCTGCACTGGCTTTCTGCCCCCGTCCTGCCCGCGCCGCAAAACAGCGCCGAGATGATAGACGTCTCCGGGCGCTGGTGCGGCGAATTCCAATTGAACAAAACCGCATGGTCCCCCGGCATCCGCTACCGCGAAAACCGCACCGGGCGCACAGGCCACGAACACTTCCCCGGCCTCATCGTCACAGGCCCCGGCGCGACCAACACCACCGGCGAAGCGTGGGGCTTTCACTATGGCTGGTCGGGCGGCCACCGCATGGTCGCCGAAGAACTCCCCGACGGTCGCCGCCAGATCCAATTCGGCCACGCCGCCCGCATGGAAACTGCCCCTTCCACAAGTTTCAAATCCGCGCCGCTCTACGCGGTCTATTCTTCCGATGGCCTCAACGGCATCGCCGTCAGCTACCAACGCCACGTCCGCGACCGTATCGTCACATGGCCACATGAAAACCGCCCCCGCCCGGTCCACTACAACTGCTGGGAAGCCGTCTACTTCGACCACAAACTCGACGTGTTAAAAGACATCGCCGACCGCGCAGCGCAGCTTGGTGCAGAACGCTTCGTCCTCGACGACGGTTGGTTCGGCAATCGCGACGACGACACCCAAAGCCTGTCCGACTGGGAAGTCGACCCCCGGAAATACCCCGAAGGCCTGCACCCGCTGATCGACCACATCCACGGCCTTGGCCTGACCTTCGGCATCTGGTTCGAACCGGAAATGATCAACCCGAACTCGGACCTCTTCCGCGCGCATCCCGATTGGGCCGCAGGCAGCGAAGACCAGATCCTTGGCCGCCAGCAAATGGCCCTCGATATGTCGCGCGCCGACGTGCGCGACTTCATCTACGGACGGATGGCCGCGATCCTGCGCGAATACCCGATCGACTACATCAAATGGGACCACAACCGCGTCCTTCCGATGCCAGACGCGGCCCAAACCCGAGGCTCCTACGCCCTCATCGACCGCCTACGCGCTGAATTCCCACAAATCGAAATTGAAAGCTGCGCCTCAGGTGGCGCCCGCATCGACTTCGGCATCCTGCAACGGACACAACGCGTCTGGCTCTCCGACAGCAACGACGCGCTGGAACGCCTCAAGATGCAACACAACGCCGCCCTGTTCCTGCCCGCCGCCATCACCGGAAGCCACGTCGGCCCGCGCATCTGCCACACGTCGGGTCGCCAGCTCGACATCCGCTTTCGTGCTTGGGTCGCCGCACAACGCCACATGGGCTTTGAGATGGACCCCCGCGAACTCACCGCAGACGAGGCCGCCGTCCTGACCGAAGTCACCGCATGGTGGAAATTCAACCGCGACTGGATGACAAACGCCGACATCCTACGCCTCGATGCCGCCGACCCGGCCGTCATCGCCGAACAACAAGCCGCCCGCGACGGCACCCGCTTCGTGGTCTTCGCCGGCAAGGCCACAACCTCCGCCCAGATCGCACCACGGCCTTTGCGCCTCACGCGCCTTGATCCAGACGCCCAATACAAAATCACACTGGTGAACCGAAATTCCGTCTCCACCTTGTCGCGTGGCGCACCCGCCCTGAAAGAAGGCCCCATAACGCTCTCCGGCCAATACCTGATGAGCCAGGGCCTCACCCTCCCATGGTCGTTTCCGGAAACCATGTGGGTAGTCGAAGGCGAACGCCTATGACCATTCACCCTTTCCTAAAATACCTCCGCCGGAGGCAATATATCTCTTAACACGCCCCTACCCATCCGAACGGGCGCACCGACATAATACCGACGTCATACCGACGTCATACCGCAAAGGCTTTTGACATGACCGACGCCATCTTCCCCGACCTGAAAAACGCCTCCGTCTTCATCACCGGAGGCGGCGCTGGCATCGGCGCAAACCTCACCGAAGGCTTTTTGCGCCAAGGCGCGCGCGTCGCCTTCGTGGGCCGCTCAGATGCCTCCGCATTCGTTGACGAAATGGAAGCCGCCACCGGCAATCGCCCGCTGTTCCTGCAATGCGACATCACCGATATTCCACTTTTGAAACAACGCGTTGCCGAAGCCACCGAGGCCCACGGCCCCATCACAACGCTGGTCAACAACGCCGCCAACGACCAGCGCCACACGACACTCGAAGTCACCGAGGACTTCTGGGACTGGTCCCAAGCGATTAACCTCAAAGCCTACTTCTTCGCCTGCCAAGCCGTCATCGAAGGCATGCGCAAAGCGGGCCATGGCTCAATAATCAATTTCAGTTCAATCAGTTACATGATGGGCAACGCGGGCTACCCCTCCTACACAGCCGCCAATTCCGCCATCAACGGCATGACCAGATCCCTCGCCCGCGAGTTCGGCCCCGACAAGATCCGCGTGAACGCCCTTGCACCCGGCTGGGTCCTGACCGACAAACAAATGGACAAATGGGCAACCCCGGAAGGCCTCGCCGCTCACATGGAACGTATGTGCTTGAAAGAACACCTGAAACCCGACGACATCGTCGGCCCAGTGTTGTTCCTTGCGTCCAACACATCGGCGGCGATGACCGGACAAGCCATGGTCGTCGATGGCGGCGTGGTCGTCACCGGGTAATGTCAGGATCGTCGACATACGCCGATTGGATCGCCGTCGACTGGGGCACCTCAAACCTGCGCGCGTGGGCGATGCGCGGCGACGCCGCCGTGGCCGAAGCCACCTCCGACAAGGGCATGGGATCGCTTGACAAATCCGACTTTGAGTCCGCCCTGATCGCGCTCATCGACCCATGGCTCGGCACCGCCAAAACCCCCGTCTTCGCCTGTGGCATGGTCGGCGCGCGCCAAGGCTGGGTCGAAGCCCCCTATTCCGCCGTCCCCTGCAAACCCCTCGCGCGCCAATTCGCCAAACCCGAAACAACCGACCCCCGCATCGACGTCCACGTCATCCCCGGCCTGAAACAAACCGAAAACCCCGACGTCATGCGCGGCGAAGAAACCCAAATCGCAGGCCTCCTCGCCGCGATGCCGACCTTTGACGGCGTCCTCTGCCTGCCCGGCACCCATACCAAATGGGTCCACATCTCAGCGGGCGAAGTCATCTCGTTCCGCACCTTCATGACCGGCGAACTCTTTGGCCTCATTGCGAAAACTTCCGTCCTACGCCACTCCATAGGCGACGGCTGGGACGACGAAACCTTCACCAAGGCCGTCACCGACACCCTGTCGCGCCCCGAAGCCGTGGCCGCAAACCTCTTTGCCTTGCGCGCCGACCAGCTTTTGAACGCCACTGACCCCGGCCACGCCAAAGCCCGCCTCTCCGGCCTCCTCATCGGCGCAGAATTGGCGGCAGCAAAACCCTATTGGCTCGGGCAAAACATCATCCTCATCGGCGACCCCAACCTCTCGGCCCTCTACGCCACTGCACTCCAAACCCAAGGCGCGCCGTCCCACATCGCAAACGCCACCCAGACCACTCTCGCAGGCCTCAACGCCGCCCGCGCCCTCACCAAGGAGCCAGCCCAATGAGCCGCCCCCTCATCGCCATCTTGCGCGGGATCGAACGCCGCGAAGCCGCTGAAGTCGCCGCCGTCCTGATCGACGCAGGCATCGACCGTATCGAAATCCCGCTGAACTCCCCCGACCCCTACGAAAGCATCGCCCGCATGGTCGACGCTCACGGCGAAAACGCCCTCATTGGGGCCGGCACCGTCCTTAGCCCCGAACAGGTCGCCCACGTCTATCGCTCCGGCGGCAAACTGATCGTAAGCCCCAACGCGCACGAAGCCACGATCAAAGCCACCAAGACACTGAAAATGCAAAGCTTTCCCGGCGTCCTCACACCCACCGAATGCTTCGCGGCCCTGCGCTGGGGCGCCGATGGCCTCAAGGTTTTCCCCGCTTTCCAGATGGGCCAGGACGGCCTCAAAGCCCTGCGCGCCGTCCTCCCAAGCGAAACCGAAGTCTACATGGTCGGCGGCGTCGGCCCGGAAAACTTCGCTGATTGGCTAAAGGCAGGTGCCAACGGCTTCGGCCTCGGCAGCTCCCTCTACAAACCCGGTGACAGCGTCGCCGACATCGCCGCCAAAGCGCGCGATACCGTCGCGGCGTGGGACGAGGTCAGCGCATGAACATCTACGACGATACCGTCTGTTCGCTCGGTGAAGGCCCGCTCTGGCACCCAAGACGCCAGCAACTCTACTGGTTCGACATCCACGGCCGCGGCCTCTACACCCGCGAAGAGGGCAAAACCCGCTCGTGGAGCTTTGACGAAGACGTCTCCGCCGCCGGTTGGGTCGACGACACGCACCTGCTTGCCGCATCCGAAACCCGCCTTTTCCGGTTTAACGTCGAAACAGGCGCGCAAGAAGACGTACTCCCCCTCGAAGCAGACACCCCCGACACCCGATCCAACGATGGCCGCGCCGACCCCTTCGGAGGCTTCTGGATCGGCACCATGTCCAAGAATGAGCCCACACCCGTAGGCACGATTTACCGTTACTACAAAGGCGCCATCACGCCGCTTTTCGACGGCATCACCATCCCCAATGCGATCTGCTTTACCCCCGACAAAACCCAAGCCTACTTCGTCGATAGTTTCGACGGACAAATGAAACGCGTGAGCCTCGACGCCGAAGGCTGGCCCATTGGCGCGCCCGAGATTTGGCTCAACTTAGCAGGCGAACCCTACAAACCAGACGGAGCCGTCATCGACGCGCAAGGCAACATCTGGAACGCCCAATGGGACGGCTGGCGCATCGCCAAATACGCCCCCGACGGCACACTCCTTCAGGAAATCCCGATCAACGCCGCCCACACGTCATGCCCCGCCTTCGGAGGCCCCGACCTGACCACGCTTTTCTGCACAACCGCCGGCGGCCGCGTGACCGACGCCGACCGCGAAAAATCGCCCGACCACGGTAAACTTTTCGCACTGGAAAACGTCACCAAGGGCCAAGCCGAACACCAAGTCATTTTGAGCTAAGCGAACACAAAGGCCCCGACATGACCCCAACTTTAGGCGTTTGCTACTACCCCGAACACTGGCCCGAAGACCTCTGGGCCTGCGACGCCGCCCGCATGGTGGACACCGGCCTCACGTGGGTGCGCATCGGCGAATTCGCATGGTCCCGCCTCGAACCTCAACCCGGACAGCTTGACTTCGCTTGGCTCGACCGCGCCATCGACACCCTCGGAACCGCAGGCCTCAAAGTCATCCTCGGCACACCCACCGCAACCCCGCCACGCTGGATGGTCGCGCGTCACCCCGACATGCTCGGCGTCGACGCAAACGGCCAAACCCGCAAGTTCGGCTCGCGCCGCCACTACTGCTTCAGCCATCAAGGCTACCGCGACGAATGCCGCCGCTTCGCCCGCCTCTTGGGCGAACGCTACGGCCAAAACGAACACGTCCACGCATGGCAGATCGACAACGAATACGCCTGCCACGACACCACGCTAAGCTACTCCGAGGCCGCCCACACAGGCTTCCAGAACTGGCTCTCTCAAAAATACCAAAGCCCCGACGTCTTAAACCGCGCATGGGGCAACGTCTTTTGGTCCATGGACTACGACACCTTTGACCAGATCGACCTGCCCAACCTCACCACCACCGAACCAAACCCGGCGCATGTCCTTGATTTCAAACGCTACTCCTCGGACCAAGTCGTCGCCTTCAACAAAGTCCAAGTGGATGCCCTGCGCCCCCTCACTGACAAACCGCTGATCCACAATTACATGGGCCGCGAGCTTTCCTTCGACCATTTCAAACTCGGAGCAGACCTCGATATTGCCAGTTGGGACAGCTACCCCATCGGCTTCCTCTCCGACCGGCTTGAAGCTGACGAAGGCGACAAAACCGCATACCTGCGCCAAGGCGACCCCGATAACCAAGCGCTCCACCACGACCTCTACCGCGCCGTCGGAAAAGGCCGCTGGTGGGTCATGGAACAGCAACCCGGCCCGGTAAACTGGGCGCCGTGGAACCCCGCGCCGTTGCCCGGAATGGCCCGCCTCTGGGCGTGGGAAGCCATTGCCCACGGAGCCGAAACCGTCTGCTATTTCCGGTGGCGACAAGCCCCCTTCGCCCAGGAACAACACCACGCAGGCCTGCTGCGTCCCGACAGCGAACCCGCCCCGGCCCTCGAAGAAGCTGCCCAAGTCGCCCGCGAAATCGCCGACTTCGGCCCCGTTGAGCACGCCAAAGGCCACGTCGCCTTCCTGTTTGACTACGAAGCCGACTGGATCTTTTCCACCCAACCTCAAGGCGCGGACTTCAGCTACTTCCGCCTCGTCCTCGACACCTACCGAGCCCTGCGCCGCGCCGGTCTGTCCGTCGATATCTTGCCAAAAGACGCGCCATTCGATGGCTACCCGCTTGTCGTCGCGCCCGGCCTTGCGATCCTCGACGACGCGCTGAAATCCCGCCTCGCCGCCCACGACGGCCAAGTCATCGTCGGCCCGCGCTCAGGTGCAAAAACCAAGGACGGCGCAATCCCCGTCCCTCTGCCGCCAGCCCTTCCCGGCCTCGACACCACCGTCGCTTTTGTCGAAAGCCTGCCGCCGGGCGTCACCAATATGTTCGATGGCGGAGGCGGTTTCGTTCACTGGGCCGAACGCCTCGAAGGCGACGCAATCGCGACTTTCCGCACCAAAGACGACCACCCCGCCGTCACCTCAACAGGCACATTGCACTACCTTGGCGGGTGGCCCGACCGTGCCGGATGGGACCGCATCGTCGGCACCATCGCGACCACCGCGGGGCTCATGGTCGAGAACATGCCCCAAGGCCTGCGCGTCCGCGACACCGCCCACCACCGCTTCGCCTTCAACTATTCCACCGCCCCAATCATCTGGCGCGGCACTGTAATCTCTCCCGGCGGAGTTCACTGGGTAGATGTATAGTTTAACGTTAAACTA
>RCMY010001653.1_pt1 | contig 20954 bp, 18 predicted proteins | sample 2041341 | NCBI WGS metagenome assembly RCMY01 (sample SAMN09708234, study PRJNA481090) | Marine sediment metagenome, whole genome shotgun sequencing project.
CTGCTACCGTTCGACTTGCATGTGTTAGGCCTGCCGCCAGCGTTCAATCTGAGCCATGATCAAACTCTTCTATTTAAGTTTGTTTGCATCTCACCCGTTAGGGCAGTCCGCAGGCGGATGGCTCCGCCGATTTCTTTCAGAGTAAAAACTCAACGTCATTTCCAACTGCTCTTTCGAAAACCTCTCCTCGTGAAAGGAGTTTAATTCTCAAAAAAACAACAGGTTTTTTGACGGGCTCTTGCTCTATGGCACTACCATAAAACAAGCACCCACTCTTATTACTTGATTAATTGTTAAACAACTAATGTAGCGCTTGGCTTCATTTTGTCCGGCTTGTGTGCCGAAGAGGGGTGCATTATACGTGCGAATTCGGTATGCGCAACTCTAAATTTGAAATAATTATAAAAAAGCTTCAAAAAGTTGAAAAACACCCGGAGAGCCCTATTTTTAGGCCCATCTAAGCAGTCGGAACTCTTTTTTCCCGCGCCTAATCAGATGGAATTTGTGGAACAAGGCATCCTCGGCGTTAAGAACTGCATCAACGTTGTCGATTTTTACGCCATTAACGCTGACGGCGTTGCCCTGCACAAACTTCCTTGCCTGCCCCAGCGTTACTTCACCGCGCGGCGTCAATGCCAGGCCGGTTTCAACTAGCAGATCAACCAACTTTTTTGGTCCACTGACGACATCTGTACAGGGTAGCCCATCCAATGCGAGTTGCACGCAGTCTTGCTCGGTTAGGCGACTAACGTCGCCCGAAAACAATACGTCGCTAATGCGCTGCGCGGCCTCAACACCCGCGCTGCCATGCACTAGCCCGGTGACCTCCTTTGCCAATATGGCCGAAGCGGTAGGCCGACCGCTACTGGCGGCGTCAGCCTGCTCAATATCGGTAATAGCTTGCCGGTCTAGAAAGGTGAAGTAACGCAGATAATTGTAGACATCTGCGTCGCTGGCATTGATCCAAAATTGGTAAAAGGCATACGGCGATGTTCTGCTGGCGTCCAGCCACACCGTGCCACTTTCAGTCTTGCCGAACTTACTGCCATCGGCCTTGGTTATCAATGGCAGCGTAATACCGAATACCTGCTGCTGATTCATGCGTCGCGTCAAATCAATACCGCCGGTGATATTGCCCCATTGATCGTTACCGCCAATTTGCACGCTACAGTTATAGCGCTTATTCAATTCAGCAAAGTCGTAGGACTGCAAAATTATATAAGTAAATTCGGTATAGGATATTCCCTCCCCCTCCCTCTCTATACGTTGCTTAACAGATTCTTTATGAATCATCGCATTAATAGAAAAGTGTTTGCCGACGTCGCGCAGGAAAGTCAGAGCATCGAGCGGACCAATCCAGTCAAGATTATTCACTATCAAGGCCGCTTGATCGCCAGATTCAAAATCAAGAAAACGTTCGACTTGCTGCTGCAGGCGTTCAACCCATCCTTCTACGATATGTTGCGTGTTGAGACGGCGCTCTGCCGCTTTAAAACTTGGATCACCGATTAAGCCGGTAGCCCCCCCCAATAAAAGAATCGGCCGATGTCCCAGAAGCTGCAAACGTCGCAGCGCCAGCAAAGGTACGAGGTTACCAATATGCAGGCTGTCTGCAGTAGGGTCGAAACCGCAGTATATCGTCCGCGGCTGAGTCGCTAGATGCGCCTGCAACTCAGCCGGACTGCTGACCTGTGCAAGCAGGCCGCGCCATTCAAGCTCGTTGAGCAAATCATTACTGTCTGACATATCGCCTCCTTTTCGGCGGCTCGTAAGATACTCTAATGGCTGTTAATTACAATATAGGCAAGCAACGCCATTCATTTTAGGAATATTCACGCCGCAACTGGCGACCTACAGAAAATTTGCTATACTCTAAAATTGCTGACGTTTGCCTGAGATCTTTGTATTTTCAAGTCCTTAGTCGCAACAACATTATTAATGAAACTCCTCGTAACATTGACAAATATTAGCGATCAACACTCGGGCGACTGGCCGCGCCCTCATCTTATTGGCGTCGGTTGCCTGATGCTTTTCGTTCTAGTGCTACTGTTGCTAGTGCCGCCTAGTAATGTAGAAGCAGGACGCTCGACACAGCCGCTGCTCAGCACAGCGCAAGCCGAGCCAATTGCTAAAGCTAGTATAATGAAGGCAGACCAAACCGATTCGGCACCATCAACGCCGCCTGCAGAGCCCATTGAAGCGCCAAAAGCTGCAGCTGAACCAGAAATAGATTGGCAAACGATCACCGTAGTCAGTGGTGATAACCTATCGCGAGTGTTTAATCGTGTTGGCTTAAAGTCTACTGATATGCTTGAGCTGCTCAACACCTGCCCGGAAGCGAAGCAATTGGTGAAAATGCATCCGGGCCATAAACTTGCATTTCATATCGAAGACAATAAATTACAGCAATTGCGCCACGTGAAAAGCGCGCTGGAGACGCAGGAGTTTGCGCGCAAAGGCGGCTACTTCGTCGAACAAACCGTTTTTCGTGACGCCGAAAAGCGCCTGCAATACCGGCGCGCACAGGTAGACGGCTCACTATTTCTCGCCGGCCAGAAAGCCGGTCTATCGCAGAATACGATTATGCAGCTTGCTAATGTATTCGGTGGCGTAATTGATTTCGTATTTGACCCGCGCAAGGGCGACTTGTTTAGCATCATGTATGAAGAGCTGTATCTGGACGGCGAGAAGATATCTAACGGTAAAATACTTGCTGCCGAATATACTAACCGCGGCAAAGCTATGCTGGCCTATCGCTATGAGGGCGACGACGGTGAAAGCGGCTACTACTCACCCGATGGCGTCAGCATGCAAAAAGCATTTTTACGCGCACCGTTGGATTTTGCCCGCATAAGCTCACCTTTCAGTCTGCGACGCGTGCATCCAATCCATAAAAGAATCAGGGCGCACCGCGGCATCGACTATGTCGCGCCTACCGGCACGCCGGTATACGCGGCAGGTGACGGTCGTGTTGTGAGAGCTGGCTACACAGCTGCCAACGGCAACTATATAGTGCTTAGCCATGGCCAAAAATATCAGACCAAGTATCTGCACCTGTCGAAACTGCACACCAGCAGCGGCCATAGTGTAGAAAAAGGCCAGATTATCGGTAAGGTTGGCGCGACTGGCTATGCGACCGGTGCACATTTGCACTACGAGTTTTTGGTCAATGGCGTACACCGTAACCCACGCACTATTTTGAGTAAATTGCCGAAAGCAAACTCTATCGCCAGCGGTGAGATGGAGCGCTTCAAGCAACAAATTGCTCAACTGCAAACCCAACTGGCTGATCATCAGCGCGCTTACGAATTAGCGTCAAGCGAAGGCGATACTGTGAACGATGATGGCGCGTACACATTGACCCAGCCGCTTATGGCATCGAATAAAATAGACGCCGTTACTGATAGGTGACCGCGCCGACCCAGCTCTTTATTGGAGCGATGTCGGGAACCAGTCTTGACGGCATCGACACCGTGCTGATCGAGGCAGATGCAAAACTACGAATCGTCGGCCACTATTACCAGGCTTACGACTCTCTATTAAAACAACAGTTGCTCGATCTTTGCCTACCCGGCGACGATGAGATCGAACGTATGATGGCGGCTGACATAAAAGTAGCAGAACGTGTTGCAGCAGCGATTAACGCGCTTCTTAGTCAGTCGGCTATTCCGCATCGCAACGTTACGGCCATCGGCAGCCACGGCCAAACAATTCGCCACGCCCCCGCGCGCTATTCGCTGCAAATTGGCGATCCGAATCATATTGCGCATCTGACTGGCATTACAACGGTGGCGGACTTTCGGCGTAAAGACATTGCCACCGGCGGCCAGGGCGCACCGTTTGCACCGGCTTTCCACCGCGCCGCTTTTGCCAGCTCAGAAGAATCACGCGCTATTGTGAATATCGGCGGTATGGCCAATATCACCGTGCTGGCACCCAACCTTGAATGCATCGGCTACGATACTGGCCCTGGCAATGTGTTGCTAGATGCCTGGATACTGCAACAGCAATGCAAACCCTATGACGAAAGCGGCGGCTGGGCAAAACAAGGTAAAGTACACAAATTATTATTAGCGAGCCTGCTGGCCCACCCCTACTTCACGCAGCCTTTTCCAAAAAGCACCGGACGCGAGCAGTTCAATCTTAACTGGCTGGAACAACAGCTGGCTGGTGCTAGCGCCGCACCAGTCGACATACAGCGCACGCTGGTTGAGTTAAGCGCGGCTAGCATTGCCAATGCCATCGCAGCGCACGGCAATATCAATGAGATTTATGTTTGTGGGGGCGGCGCGAACAACATATTCTTGATGGATCGCCTGCAGGCACTTATGCCAGGTAGCGAAATAGCAACAACAGCCGCTCTGGGTATTGCACCGCAACTGGTTGAAGCCAGCGCATTCGCATGGCTTGCGCTTCAAACTGTGACAAACAAGACGGTCGATCTATGTAGCATTACCGGCGCAACCAAGGCTAGCGTATTGGGTGGTGTTTACTACCCCTGATCGTTTAGAAGTAAACGAATCCTTGCTTGTGCATAAGCCGCTGTTTTTCTTTGGGGCCGTTAGCTACCGTACCAACAAATGGCGGTAATGTTTTAGCATCAATATTTTGCCCCTGCATCCAGGTTTCGCAGACGCGGATATCCACCACTTTAAATGCCGACAGCTGTGCGGCTAAATCGACCAGTCCTTTATTTTGTTGGTACTGGCTCTGCTGCAAGACTTTCGCTTCGTCGCCGTGCAAAATAAACTGCACCGGCCGGCTGTCTTCAGCAAAACCAGCTTCGCTAAACAGCTGGTCTGCGCGCTTTAAAATGTCATACAGTTCTGCTGCGGTATGCAGTTCGATTTCCGCAATGTATGCTTTATTTGCTGTGGAATCCTGCGCATAGTTCACTCGTGGAGCGACTGGTTCGGCAAAAGTTGACAGCGCGCAAAAAAAACTCGCCGCCGCAGCCAAAAATGTTAGCCAGCGCGAATTGCAGCGCACATCATCGCTAAACGGCAAAAGATGAACCGCAGCCGCAGGTGGTAGACGCATTTGGGTTGGTCACAATGAATTTTGAGCCTTCCAGACCCTCGGTATAATCGACTACGGCACCGGCTAAATACTGGAAGCTGAGCGAGTCTACCAATAGTGTTACGCCATGCTTATCAACCGCAGTGTCATCCTCGGCTACCAGTTCGTCGAACGTGAACCCGTATTGAAAACCGGAGCAGCCGCCGCCGGTCACGAAGACGCGCAGTTTTAAATCAGGGTTGCCTTCATCTTCGACCAGGCTGTGCACCTTTGCAGCAGCTTGATCGCTTAATTCTACTAGCGGTTGTTCGGTTGTTTCACTCACAGACATCGCCTACGCTGTTGTTTATCCACTGTACTTCTATTAGCCGGCAACTTTGCTAGCCGGCACCTTTCACTTCAATAATCGAATCCGCACCGCTGGCCGCCTGCACCTCATCATCGACGGGGTTTTCCGCTGAGCGACGCAGCTCGGCATACGCGTCCTCTTCTGTATAAATCAATTTGCCGTTGACCTGCGCACCGCGCACCATTTCGAGAATATTGTAGTACACATTGCCTTCGACCACGGCGTTACCCGCCAGTTCGAGATATTTACTGGCATGCACGTCGCCTACGACACGACCGTTAACGACCACATTCGGCACCTGGACGTTACCCTGCACACAGCCATTCTGCATGATGCGCATAGTGCCTGCATCCTGGTCCAGCGCGAGCAGATTGCCGTGAATCAAGCCTTCAACTTCCATATTGCCGAAAAAGCGAACGTCGCCTTCGATTTCGGTGTTCTGGGCAATCAATGTTGTCAGCCCACCCGGCGCATGCCGACCATCATTTTTCCTAAACCACAACACTGACTCAAGCCTCCTGCGTTACCCAGCCAAACTTCTTTTCTATATGTTCGCCCCGAACGCGCCCGACTTTTTTCGCCTTGGCGTCGATAACGATAGTGATACCTTGCGGCTCAAAGCCTTCCGGCAAAAGCAGCGTGCCCTGAATATTTTGATAATACTTGAACCGCACCCTTACCTTTTTGCCGTCGAACTGCTTTGATACGTCTCCCAGCGACAACACACGCTCTTTGCCATTCTGCTTGCCGGTGATATTAATGGTGGCATAACCATACAGAACATTGTGCGCAACGGCGAGCTGTTGTAACACCAGTTTTAGCTCGTACTGGCGTGGATTGTCTGATGCCACCAAGTCCAGGCTACGAATACGCAACCCGCGCTCTTCAGCGGTCGGCGCCATTAAGCCTTTATAAAAACTAATCTCTTTCTTGAGGCCAGCGACTTGCTTGTTTAACCCGGCTATTTCTTTACGTATATTACTGTTTGCTCGTCGGTCTATATCGGCGTTCATGCGCACCTGCGCTAACTCGCGCTGCAATTGCTCCCTATCGTGCGCACTGCTGTCGACCACACGCTGCAGAACGCTGCGGTCTTGTAACAGATCGTAGTATTCGGCATTGGCGGTGCTAAAACCGTATACGTACGCAGCAATCGCCAACGCCAGGACCGCGAGCGTGCCGGCTATCACCAGACTCCAGCGACGCACCGGGTTGTAAGGCACAACCATCATGCGCACATGTTTCGTGCCGCGCACCTTAACCATCGTCAGGGCGTCAGCGCGATGCCATTCAAGCCGTTAGTTTCTGTCTGGCCAAGCATAATATTCATGCACTGCACGGCTTGGCCGGCGGCACCCTTGACGAGATTATCGATGACGGACAGCACAACAACCGTGTCGCTATTCTGGGGGTTGAACACCGCTAACCGGCACATATTGCTACCTTTCACTGTTCGTGTTTGCGGATGCGAACCAGCGGGCAGCACATCGACAAAGGCTTCGTCGGCGTAGCGCTGTTCGTACAGTGTCTGCAAATCGACGCTTTGCTGTGTGGACAAACGCGCATACAGCGTCGCATGTATTCCTCTAATCATAGGCAATAAATGCGGTACGAAGGTAACATTGACCTGCGATTTTGCAATGTTGCCCAGCGTTTGTTCAATTTCAGGCAGATGGCGATGGCCAGCGACTGCATAGGCTTTAAAACTGTCGCTTATTTCCGCCAGCAAATTATCCACTTTGGCCTGCCGCCCGGCGCCGCTGGCTCCGGATGCCGCATTGGCTATTAAGTGCCGGGTATCGACCAGCCCCTGCTCCAGTAGAGGCAACAAGCCCAGTTGGATAGCGGTAGGATAACAGCCAGGTGCCGCCACCAACTGTGCCACCGCAATCTGATCGCGCTGCAATTCCGGCATACCGTACACGGCATCGGCCAGCAACTCCGGGCAGGCGTGCGCCTGACCATACCACCGACTCCATAGCTCAGCATCGCGCAGGCGGAAGTCGGCCGACAAATCGACCACGCGGGTTCCCGCCGCCAAGAGCTCGCGCATCATGTGCATGGATACGCCGTGCGGTGTGGCGAAAAACACCAGGTCACAGCGACTGAGAAGCTGCACATCGGGAGATACAAATTGCAAATCATAGTGACCGCGCAAATTCGGATATAGCGCATCAACGCGCTGGCCTTGCTCCGACCGCGAGGTAATAACGCTGACATTAACCTCGGGATGGCCCGCCAACAGCCTTAGCAACTCGACGCCGGTATAACCGGTAGCTCCTACAATTCCTACTTCATACACAATTGTCTTCCTCTCCATTGACGCGGCAAATTTGTATCACGTTTACGCTTACATGCCGCGTATAATATCAGGCTTCGCGATATTCGGCGCACTCACAAATAATGACCGATTCTCAAAAGTCCTGGTTCGGGGCGCACGTTGTAACCCGCATCGGGGCCTTGCTGGATCGCCTGCGCCAGCACCTGTCGCACCAGGGTGCGCTGTTGACGCTGGCGTTGCTCGGCATTATCGCGGGCGCGCTGTCAGCAGGTATCAGCCTACTGTTTCGCTTTAGCATTGAATGGCCGCTGGCACGGTTTTTACCCGGTAACGACGCCGAGAATTTTGAAGGCTTACCGCTGTACTTGCGCTTTCTACTACCGGCTGTGGGGGGGCTGCTGGTGGGCTTGCTGCTGCTGATGTTTCGCGAAGAACACCGCAGTGTCGGGGTCAGCCATGTGGTGAATCGATTGAATAACCATCACGGCTGGCTACCGTGGCAAAATGCGGTGGTGCAATTTTTTGCCGGTATCATGGCGCTAATCAGCGGTCAGTCCGGTGGGCGCGAAGGACCGGCGGTGCATTTAGGTGCCGCCATCACCAGTTTAACCGCGCGTTTTTTGCACCTGCCAAATAACAGCACACGTATTTTAATTAGCTGTGGTGTCGCGGCCGCAATCAGCGCCGCCTTTAATACCCCCATCGCCGGCGTGATCTTTGCAATGGAAGTGGTCATGCTGGAATACACCATTATCGGCTTTACGCCGGTGATTCTCGCCGCCGTAACCGGTGCCCTGATGACGCGCGCCGCCTTCGGCACCGAGCCGATGCTTACCATCGCCCTGATCGAAATGAATTCGGCCAGCGAGGTGTTTTTTATCGCGCTGATCGGCTTCGCTTGCGGCACAGCGGCAGCCGTGTTTATCACCGTGCAAAAATTTTGCCTGCGCTGGTCGAGGGTAAATATCGTCCTGAGATTGAGTGTAGTCGGCGTGCTAATCGGTAGTTGCGCAATCGTGGTGCCACAGGTAATGGGGCTGGGTTACGACACACTGCAAACCGTGCTCAGTGTGGAACTGAACGGCTGGTTTCTGCTGCTTATTATTGCCGCCAAGATTTTTCTGACAGCTGTGGCAACCGGCATGGGCATGCCAGTCGGATATATCGGACAATCGCTAATCATCGGTGCTTGTATCGGCTCGGCGTTGGCCATCGTTGGTATTGCCCTGCAGCCTGAACTCGCGTCCGCTACCACCTTATACGTGCTGCTGGGCATGGGTGGCATGATGGCCGCTATCATGAACGCGCCGCTGGCAGCGCTGCTCGCCATCGTCGAACTGACCAACAACCCGCACGTCATTCTGCCAGGCATGCTGGCCGTTATCATCGCCACATTGACAGCCACCGGGCTGTACCGACAAAAATCTGCGGTGCAAACGATACTCGAAAGCCAGGGGTTCAAGGTTATCAACGACCCGCTATCGCAGGCGCTGCAGCGGGCCGCTGTGGGCAGTTTGATGGACCAAAACTTTCGCAGCGTGGCGCATACGATGACGGTGGAAGAAGTTAATACCTTACTGGAGAACCGACCGCGCTGGCTGATCGTACAGGAGGCAGACAGCCAAAAACGTTTGCTCGACTCTACCGATCTTGTACTCTATATGCAGGAAAACGAAAAGCAGCTGGAGCCAACGCAAGACGTTGCCCTACTCAAGCTACCCGGCAAACAGCGGCTAATAATCGACATTCACCCGCAAGCGACGCTGCGCGAGGCGCTGGATTTACTGGAACAGGAACAAGCCGATGCGCTGCACGTTGTCGGTATGGCGTTGCCTTTATATATGCCGCCCAGCGGCGTGTTGACCCGCGGCGATATAGAAAACTACTATCGCTACCCGCAGGGCATGAAACAATAGCACTCACGCCCGTATTAAGAGACGATTATGCTTTGGATAAGAGCCTTTCATATTATTTTTGTGGTCTGCTGGTTTGCCGGTATTTTTTACTTGCCACGCTTATTCGTAAATCACGCGATGACTGACAGCGATGCCGTCAAACAACAGTTATGTATCATGGAACGCAAGCTGTACCGTTTTATGACACCGTTGGCGGTTTTGGCGCTGCTGTTTGGCTTGCTGCTAATGGCAGGCAATTGGACATACTATGTTCAGCAGGGCTGGATGCACGCTAAACTTGCACTGGCGCTGGGCCTGGTGGCCTACCACGTTTACTGCGGTCGCCTGGTGGCAGCTTTTGCCCGTGACGCAGTACAGCACTCACATGTTTTTTTTCGCGTGATCAACGAAATCCCGGTACTGGCTTTATTTGCGGTCGTTATTCTGGTTGTCGTTAAGCCTTTTTAGGAATTATTTATGTCTCAATCCGAAAAATTATTTGCCGCCGCCCAGCGCGTTATTCCCGGCGGCGTCAATTCGCCGGTGCGTGCATTCAAAGGGGTTGGCGGCAGCCCGATATTTTTTCAGCGCGCCGCAGGCCCCTATGTATTCGACGTCGATGACAAGCGCTACATTGATTACGTCGGCTCGTGGGGACCAATGATAGCCGGACACGCGCATCCAACCGTGCTGCAGGCCGTGATCGATCAGCTGTCTAATGGCTTAAGCTTCGGCGCGCCAACCGCGATTGAGACCGAAGTCGCCGAGCTAATTTGTGAGCTAGTGCCGTCGATTGAACTGGTGCGCATGGTCAACTCCGGCACCGAAGCAACCATGAGCGCTATTCGCCTGGCACGCGGCTTTACCGGGCGCGACAAAATTCTTAAATTCGAGGGCTGCTATCACGGTCACGTTGATTCGCTACTGGTGCAGGCGGGCTCCGGTGCGCTGACATTTGGCAAGCCGACATCGCCCGGCATTACCGCAGCAGCCGCCGCGCAAACGCTGGTTGCGCGCTTTAACGACCTCGATCATGTTGCATCACTGTGCGCCCAGCACGGCGATGATCTGGCGTGCATTATTGTTGAACCGGTTGCCGGCAATATGAACTGTGTGCCGCCAGTGCCAGGCTTTCTGCAGGGCTTGCGTAAGCTGTGCGACCAACATGGCATTGTGCTTATTTTTGACGAAGTGATGACCGGCTTTCGGGTTGCGCTTGGCGGTGCCCAGGCGTTATTTGCCGTTAAACCCGATTTAACCACCTTTGGCAAGATAATTGGCGGCGGTTTGCCGGTAGGAGCGTTCGGCGGGCGGCGCGACATTATGCAAGCGTTAGCGCCCGAGGGACCGGTGTACCAGGCCGGCACATTATCCGGCAACCCGCTGGCGATGGCTGCGGGGCGAGCCACCCTGAAACTGGTGCAGCAGGAGAACTTCTTCCCGCAGCTGGCAGACCATGCCCAACAACTAACCACAGGACTGCAACGCGCCGCCGACGATGCCGGCATCGCGTTTAGCACTAACCAGGTCGGCGGCATGTTTGGCATGTTCTTCACCGACGCTAAAAAGGTGAGTCTGTTTGCCGAAGTGATGGCCTGTGACGTTGGCCGTTTCCAGGTCTTCTTCCACGCTATGCTGGACGCCGGTGTCTATCTCGCGCCCTCCGCTTATGAGGCAGGCTTTATATCGGCCGCGCATGGTGACACAGAAATTAACGCTACCATTGCTGCGGCGGAGCAAGTGTTTGCCTCAATGAGTCAGTAAAATTTGCTCCCGAATCAGGAGTATGCGATATGCAATTTCTAGTTACGCAATTTCTACCAAGGCAGGCACCAACAGCGCTGCTGCTGCTGTGCTTTGCACCATTTGCCACGGCGTCAGATTTTGGGCTGTTCGGCGGCTGGCAATTATGGCAGCAAAGCTACAGCGGCGACGTCAACTCGGTGGCAAGCAGTATTACTATCGACGTAGAAAGCGATTTACAGTACGACGATGAGCGCAGCAATGTGTTTTACGCGGCTATTGAACATCCCCTGCCGGTTATGCCGAACTTCAAAGTTCAGCGCACCGAGATGGAGGTAAGCCGCACGGGTACCTTGCGGCGGGAGATTGAATTCGACGCTAAGACCTTCGCTGCCGCTAGCAGCTTTTCCTCAACTCTGAATTTATCGCATACCGATATTACCGCCTACTGGCAGCCAATGCAGAACTGGCTGACCATTGGCCTGGGCTTTACGCTGCGCTTTTACGACAGCCGAATTATCATCCAATCGCGCACCACGCCTAATCTGCGCGCCAAGGAAGAAGTAGAGCAAAAGCTGCCAATGGCATACGCCAAGGCGTCGCTGCAAATTCCGAATACCAATTTCAACGTCGCTGCGGAACTGCAGGGGCTCGCATTCGATGGTAGCAGCCTGATTGATGCGCAGCTACAGGTAAGCTACGAATCCATATTTGGCTTCGGCGCGGTGCTGGGTTGGCGCAGGTTTCAACTGGATCTGGAAGACATCGACGATCTTGATGCGGATATTAGCGTTTCCGGCGTCTATCTTGGTGCGACTTATCACTTTTGACGCCAGGCAACCTGCTGGCGCTAGCGCGACGCCTGGTACACCAGGTTCATACCCTGAGAATAACAGGCAATAAGCTCGTTATTCAGCACCTCGCAGTCATGCCAAGCGGGCGGCTGCACGGGTCTGCGGCGTGAAACACCGATGTTTTTCTTGTCCTGCTTCAAAAGCTCAAACATGTCACGAAAGCGTTCGACGAAATCGCTACCGTTGCGCTGATGCTCATAATAGGTGTGGGCAAAGGCACTATAGCTAGACGTGGAACCGGCCAAACCAATACTGTCCATTCTGTTGAGATACTGCACATACGACGCCAGCAAATAGGCGGCCTCGTTGTTATCAGAATCAATTGGGCTGAACAATAGCCGATTGGAAGCGCCGAGTGCCGCAGGCCGAACATGCTTATTCGACCGATTCTGCAAGCGTCTGAAGATACGCTTGCCGCAGCGGATGTGGTCGATTTCAGTGCTGCAAGTAATGCTCGCTAGCGACGCGTCGGGACGTTGGCGTAGCTGCAGTTGCAGCGGTCGGTCGACGGCTTTTGCTGCTGGTTTTGCTGGCGCGCTTTCAGCCGGCGGCGCCAAGCTGATGCCAAGCTTGGCGGCCGGCTTTCGCAACAGCAAATACTGCATTTTTTGCGAATTACGCCGAAAATCTATCAGACTCGGCAGGCCTCGTCCGTGGCTCGACTGTATAACACGGCAAAACGCCGATTCGTATTTTGTGTTTGCCTGCGCTGCACAGGCCTTAGCGGCAAAACCTTGCTTGCTAAACAGTAAACCAAGGATCAATGCGCCCAGCCAGAAGCGACCAACAACGAAAACTTCCAGCACGCTTCGCATTCGCACATTAACCCTTTGCTGACAGCACTTTTTCCAGCCGTTCAACAGCCTGTTCGAGCTGCGGCATGCCGGTCGTAAACGCAAAACGTATATGTTCATTCGCGCGATAGTTGCCGAAATCAGCGCCCGGCGTCAGCGCTAAGCCGTGTTCTTCGAGCAGGTTCAGACAAAACTCGCGACTGTTGTCAGTAAAGCGGCTGGCGTCGGCGTACAGGTAAAACGCACCGGCCGGCGTGTTTGGAATAACGAAGCCGAGGCGGCGTAATTGCGGCAACAAAAAGTCTCGGCGTTCGGCAAAAATCGCGCGGCGCTGTTCTAGAATTTCCAGCGTAGCCGGCTCAAACGCTGCCAGCGCGGCGTGCTGCCCCATGGTTGACATTGAGATGAACAGATTCTGCGCCAGTTTCTCTAATTGCGGTACGACACTCTCGGGCGCAACCAGCCAGCCTAAACGCCAACCCGTCATGCCGAAGAATTTTGAAAAACTGTTGATCACAAAGGCGTCGTCGCTAATTTCGAGAATAGACGGCGCTTCCACGCCATACGTTAGACCATGATAGATTTCATCCACAACCAAAGCGCCAGCATGCCGGCTAACCAGCGTGTTGAGGTCGCTCAGCTGTTCAAAATCTAAAATTTCGCCGGTCGGATTCGCCGGCGAGCCAACCAGCGCTCCGACCGTACTTGCTTGCCAGTGTTGCTCGGCTATGGCGGCGGTTAACTGATAGCGCTGCTCCGGCCCAACCGGCAGTAGCTGGGCATCGCCGCCGAACAAACGCAAAAAATGACGATTGCACGGGTAGCCAGGGTCGGCCAGTAACATCGTGTCGCCAGCGTCTATCAACAAAGCTGCAACCAGCAGCAAGGCACCCGTCGCCCCAGGGGTGACCAATATGCGCTCAGGGTTGATATCCAGGCCACGCTGCTGTTGGTAAAAGGCGGCAATAGCCTGACGCAGCTCTGGAATACCGGCTGCCTGTGAATAATGCGTAGCACCCGCTGCCAGCGCACGCCGCCCGGCTTCGACTATGGGCTGCGCCGTTGTAAAGTCTGGCTCACCTGCTTCCATGTGAATAATGTCGCGCCCCTGCGCCTCTAGCTCGCGAGCGCGCTTGAGGACTTCTACCACCCGAAACGGCTCAATACCGCTCAATCGTTGTGCTACCTTAACCACTTGGACTCCTACTTTACAGCGTCAATGTTTGGTGACAATGTTACGCGAAAACAGTCATTTATAGGTGCCTGCAATTCGGGCTAGCGTAATGCTGCGCAATCTGGTAATTTCTCGGCCCTTGATTAGAAGCGCCACCCAAGTAGACTTTATTTCTACCACGAGATTGCAAGGACAGGGGCTAGCAAATGGCAACTAAAAACAGCAAGGCGAACGCTGAAACTACAAAAGAAGCGAGCAAAACCAAGACTGCGAAAGAGCCCGCAGACAATACCGCGGCAGCAAAGAAACCCGCCGCCAGCAAAAAGGCATCCGCAAAAAAAACGGCCGCAGCTAAATCTGCTGTGGCTAAACCCAAAGCCAAAGCTGCAAAACAAGCGGCGTCAAAAGAGAAAACTGCAATTACTAAAAAAGCCGCTACAAAACCGACAGTTGCGGCGAAAAAGCCGCGAGACTCGCGCGCCAAGCCGAAAGCATCCGCAGCTAGCACAAAAACCAACACAGCCGCCGGCAACAGTGAATTGACTAGTTTTGAACCGTACACCGAGACGATTACCGAAGACTACATGAACGAGGCTCAACATCAGCATTTTCGAGACATCTTAAATGCCTGGAAAGCCGAACTTATGGAAGAGGTCGACCGCACCGTTAGCCATATGAAAGACGAGGCGGCTAACTTCCCTGACCCCGCAGACCGTGCCAGTCAAGAAGAAGAATTCAGCCTGGAATTACGCACCCGCGACCGCGAGCGCAAGCTGATCAAAAAAATTGACAGCACGCTGGATTTGATCGATCAGGATGAATACGGTTTTTGCGAAGCCTGCGGCGTCGAAATCGGCATTCGCAGACTGGAAGCCAGACCCACTGCAACCCAATGCATTGACTGCAAGACGTTGGATGAAATCAAGGAACGTCAGGTACGCGGTTAGCGTCAGCGTTCGTTATCGCAACAGGTGCGAAGCAGCGCACCTGCACCTAATCTCTCCGCATGACCAAAGTGCGCCGTGAAGTCTTACGTCGGTCGCTTTGCCCCTTCGCCATCCGGCCCACTACATATGGGGTCATTGATTTGCGCCGTCGCCAGTTACCTCGACGCCAAAGCTCAGCTCGGCCGCTGGCTGCTGCGCATCGAAGACCTGGACCCGCCACGCGAAATTGCCGGTGCAAGCGAATCTTTTTTACGCGACCTGGAGCTGCATGGCCTGCAATGGGACGGCGATATCATGTGGCAAAGCCAGCGCATGTCGCAATATCACGAAGCAATACAGCAGTTACGTGATATGGCCTGTGTGTACGCCTGCGACTGCTCGCGCCGCAGCCTGCGTGATTTTGGTGCCGTTTATCCGGGGATCTGTCGCCAGCGCGGCTTGCCAGTGTCACCCGGCACGGCGCTACGGGTTGCCGTTGATGATCGCGAAATGGTGTTCGACGATATTATTCAGGGACGACAAGCGCAGCGACTCGATCAGGAAGTTGGCGATTTCATCATCCGCCGTAAAGACAATTTGATTGCCTATCAGCTCGCCGTAGTGGTTGATGACGCGGCCCAGGGAATTACGCATGTAGTGCGCGGCAGCGATTTGTTGGCGTCCACCGCGCGCCAGCTATACCTGCAGCAGCTACTCGGCTATGCCACGCCCACGTATGCGCACATTCCCCTCTTGCTCAACGCTCATGGCAGCAAGTACAGCAAACAGACCTTTGCCGAACCGATAGGCGACGCCGACGCCTGCGACAATTTGCTTACCGCACTGCGCTTTCTGCGGCAACCGTTGCCGCCCAAACCGCAATGCCGACAGGTCAGCAGTATTCTTGGCTGGGCCCGCGAGCATTGGCAGATGCAGCGCATACCTGCCAGCCTGGCGGTATCCGATAGGGTTCTCGCTTGAGCTTTACATTGCTACAGCGGCCTGCCTACTATACAGAAGACTCATGTATATTCAGCGCCTCCTGTTACTGCTAGCCATATTATTCGTCGTGTTCGCCCCGACCATCGAAAGCTGGGTGATGGGCGGCCACAGCGCCTGGTATAGGCCGTTTATTTTGTGGTTGCTGATCATCTTTATGATTTATCTCAGTCAGCGCACCTCACCACCGCGATGAGCTTCAGCTTAGGCGAACTATTCGCAAGCGGCTTCGCATACCTTTCCATACTATTCGGCATAGCCTATGTTGCTGACAAGGGCTGGATACCGGAACGTCTTGTACGCCACCCGGTGGTGTTTATTCTGTCGCTGGGAGTTATCGCCAGCGCTTGGGCGTTTTACGGCATGGTTGGAGTCGCCTGGGAATACGGCTATGGTTTTCTGGCGTATTTTTTTGGCGTATCCGGTCTGTTTTTATTTGCACCGTTGATCATCGTACCGCTATTGCGCGTATCGCGTGGTTATCAGCTGAAGTCATTAGCCGACTTGCTGGCGTTTCGCTATCGCAGTCACTGGGTGGGTGTGATTGTGACTCTTTTTATGGTGGTCGCCATGCTGCCTCTGCTAGCGCTGCAAATAGCAGCGGTGTCAGACACAGCACAAATTCTTACCCAGTCAGACAGCGCAGCACCCGCTACCCGCCAAACGGGCCTCGCCTTCGCCTTTTGCTGCATTATCACGCTATTTACGGTGCTGTTCGGCACTCGCCACCTCGCTACCCGCGAGCGTCACAACGGTCTGGTTTGCGCCATTGCTTTCGAATCGCTGAGTAAGCTGCTGGTATTGCTTGTACTGGGCGCGGTGGTGGTGCTCAAGGTTTTTGCCGGCCCGGCCGGGCTTGAGGATTGGCTGGCCAACAATACAGACAAATTAACGGCCTTAAGCTCGTCGCTACAAAGTCAGGAAGCGCGAACCTTGCTACTCATTTTCTTTACCGCTGCGGTTGGCATGCCACATCTGTTTCATATGCTGTCGACCGAGCGACCTAACCGGCGCGCCATTCGAGCTGCGAGCTGGGGTTTTCCGCTGTTTTTACTGCTGCTAAGCTTGCCGATCCTGCCTATTTTGTGGGGCGGCCTAAAGCTTGAAAGTCCGCTGCCAGTACAATATTTCACGCTTGGCATTGGCCTCAGTCTGGAGTCGACACAGCTGACAATACTCGCCTTTTTAGGCGGGCTGTCGGCCGCCAGCGGTACCATTATTGTCTGTACCATTGCGCTGGCTTCAATGGCGTTGAATCATATTGTGCTGGCGGTGTATCAGCCCAACCCCGAGCAGGATATCTATCGCTGGTTAGCGTGGATAAGACGACTGCTAATCACCGCAATCATCTTGATGTCTTATCTCTTCTTCCGCATTGTCGGCGGCCAGGCGCTGGCAGATCTCGGCATTACCGCCTTCACCGCCGTACTGCAGTTTACACCGGGAATTTTCGCTATTTTGTATTGGCCAAACGCCAATAGAAACGGTTTTATTGCCGGCTTATGTGGCGGCATGGGCGTATGGTTTGTGCTGGTGTTGTTGCCGCTGCTAATGCCGGAACAGCTGCGCGGACTTGGCCTGCTGGTTGCTAGCGCCGCGCCGAACACGCCGATCTGGCAGGTAGCCACTATTGCCTCGCTGGGGCTTAATGTTTTGCTTTTCGTGCTGGTGTCAATCGTCAGCAAAACCAGCGATGAGGAACGCGCCGCGGCTGAGATTTGTTCTACCGACGACTTGCGCCGGCCGATGCGTCAGGGCCTGAATGTGAATTCTCCAGGGGAAATGAAACATCGATTGCTGCAATCGCTGGGCAAAACCACCGCCGAACGAGAGGTAGACAACGCTATGCAGGAGTTAGGCCTTAGCGAAACGGAGAGCCGGCCCTATGCGTTGCGTCGCCTGCGCGACCAGGTTGAGGCCAACTTGTCGGGTCTATTTGGGCCGTCGATTGCGCACGATGTGATTAATCGCCAGCTACCCTATACCCAGCCGGCAACCGGTCTGCGCAGTGAAGACATCTACTATATCGAGAGCAGTCTTGAGGTGCATCAGGAGATGTTTACCGGGCTGGCAGCCGAGCTCGACGGCCTGCGTCGCTATCATCGCGAGACGCTGCAAAATCTGCCAATGGGTGTTTGTACCTTGGGTGCCGATAAGGAAATTATCATGTGGAATCGAGCTATGGAGGAACTGACCGAGATCGACGCCAGTGCGGTGCTCGGCTCTTCGCTGGCAACGCTGCCCGAACCATGGCAAAGCGCGATCGCGGAATTTTCACAAGTATCAGCAGCACATCGCTACAAGCAGCATATTGTCGTCGATGGGCGCGCTCGTTGGATCAGCCTGCATAAAACCTTCACCCACACGCCGAACGTGAGTACCGACCAAACCATACTGATTGAGGACCTTACCGACACGCAGCTTCTAGAGCATGAATTAGCGCACAGTGAGCGGCTGGCATCAGTAGGCCGGCTTGCGGCCGGCGTTGCCCATGAAATTGGCAACCCCATTACTGGCATCGCTTGTTTGGCGCAAAATCTGCGTTACGAAGAGTCGACTGATGAGATCAGACATACTGCCGCTGAAATTTTGCAACAAACCCATCGCGTCACCAAAATCGTGCAATCGCTGGTTAATTTTGCGCATGCCGGCAATCATTCAGGCAAGCAGAATTTCAGACCAGTGAATGTGTCAAGCTGTGCGCGCGACGCGATAGACTTACTGCGACTTAACAAACAGGCGAAAGAAATTAACTTCGAACAGCATTGCGCTGCTAACTTATGCATACTCGGTGATGAACAGCGTCTATTGCAAGTATTCGTCAATCTGCTTAGTAACGCCCGCGATGCCAGTGCGGCGGGAGGCCGCGTTGTTGTTGAAGCGAAGGAAAGAATGGAAACGATAGAAATAGAGGTGCTCGATCAAGGCAGCGGCATAGCACCTGATGTACTTGAGCGGATATACGATCCGTTTTACACCACCAAAGAACCCGGCGAAGGCACCGGCCTGGGATTGACGCTGGTTTACAGTATCGTCGAAGATCACACCGGGCAAATCATGATTCAAAGCCCGGTTGAAATCGGCGGTGAGTGCTGGACGAGGGTTTGCGTTAGAATACCCAAAAGCAGCGCGCTAAAGCTAGTAACTTAGGCGATGAACCCGCCGCACAATGACCCACACGATGAGCCGGGCACTGACCTTGCTCGACGGAGTGTATGGAAATTTCTACCGACCGCTTTAAACTAGCTGCAGAGTCGTTATAGCAATGAGATTTATGAATCATATTCTATTAGTTGAAGATGAAGCCGTCATCCGTACCGCGCTTAAACGCCTGCTCGAGCGCCACAACTACAAAGTGGCAGAAGCTGCATCGGTAAACGAGGCGGTTACCAAGCACGACCTCGACACGTTCAATTTAATTATCAGCGATCTGCGCTTACCGGGCGCGCCCGGCACCGATTTGATTCAGGCGGCAAACACCACACCGGTATTAATCATGACCAGCTACGCCAGCCTGCGTTCTGCAGTTAACTCTATGAAAATGGGCGCGGTCGACTATATTGCCAAGCCGTTCGACCATGACGAGATGCTGCAATCGGTACAGCGTATTATCAGTCAATGCGGTCGCCAGTCCGAACTAAAGTCGGGGGCTGACGCCGGCGGCTCGCGCATCGCCGGCATCATCGGCAAATGCGCGGCAATGCAAACATTAATTCGAAATATTCATAAGATAGCGCCCACTGAAAGCACCGTACTGATTCACGGTGAGACCGGAACCGGCAAAGAGCTGGTGGCCAAGGCTGTCCATTCTGAAAGCCGGCGCAGCGATCAGGCTCTCATCAGCGTTAACTGCGCCGCCATCCCCGAAACACTGATTGAGTCTGAGTTATTTGGCTACGAAAAGGGTGCTTTCACCGGCGCGAACAGCAATCGCATCGGTCTTATTGAAGCAGCCGATGGCGGCACATTGTTTCTCGATGAAATTGGCGAGTTGCCGCTGGAGGCGCAAGCCCGCCTGCTCCGTGTACTACAGGAAGGCGAAGTGCGCCGCATCGGTTCCACAAAGTCGACTAGCGTCAATGTTAGACTAATTAGTGCTACCCACCGGAATTTAAGCGCGTTAGCAAAACAAGGCAAGTTTCGGCAGGACTTGTTTTATCGCATCAACGTCTTGTGTCTGACACTGCCGCCGCTGCGTGAGCGCGGCAAGGATGTGCTCAGTATTGCCGAAGCGATCATCGAGTCGAAATGTGAGCAGCTGGTGCACGCGCCGGTCACTCTGACAGCCGAGGCGGTGCAGGCTATTACCACCTACGCTTGGCCAGGCAATGTGCGTGAACTGGAAAATGCACTAGAGCGCGCCATCGTCTTATGCGATGGTGATGAATTAAGCCTGGATTCACTCGACATCGAGCATGACCTGGTGAGTGTAGGCCAGATGGATGATGACGACGCGGAGCCGCCGCCGAGGCAGGGCATGGTAGCAGCCAGAAATAACGAGCCCAATGAAGACCTATCTTTGGAAGACTATTTTCAACGCTTTGTGCTCGAGCATCAGGACCACATGAGCGAAACAGAGTTGGCAAAAAAATTAGGTGTCAGCCGCAAATGTCTGTGGGAAAGACGACAACGATTTGGTATTCCACGAGTCAAGGCGAGCATTACGCCTAAAGTTGCACAGGGTTAGTATTTCTCAAGGTAGATAATTGGACTCCCCAACCTCTTAGCGATACTCTTTTTGAGTCGCTTAGTAGAGAATAAATGGAGACTATGATGGAAAATACTATCGTTGGTGTAGATCTGGCGAAAGATGTGATTCAGGTTTGTGTTTTCACAAACAAAAAAGTGCGTTCGAATACCGAAATGACACCGTCTGAGTTCATAGATTTTCTCGTAAACGCTAAATCGCTAACCATTATA
>RCMY010001654.1_pt1 | contig 20953 bp, 19 predicted proteins | sample 2041341 | NCBI WGS metagenome assembly RCMY01 (sample SAMN09708234, study PRJNA481090) | Marine sediment metagenome, whole genome shotgun sequencing project.
CCCGGGGCTCGCCACATCCCCACCGGAGTTTGAACCTTGGAGGTTTCAGAGAAATGGAAAGCCCCGTCACCGCGCTGGCAGTTGACCTGGGCTCCTCGTCGGGCCGCGTCATCGCTGGCACGCTGAAGGGCTCACGTGTCTCGCAGGTGGAGGTGCACCGTTTCAAACACGGCGCCACCATGCATGACGGATACCTGTGCTGGGACCTGGACCTCATCTGGCGCGAGGTGCTGGCGGGTCTGACTCAAGCAGTCGCGCAGTTTCCTGATGCCGTGAGCGTCTCCGTCGACACCTGGGGCGTCGACTGGGTGCCTCTGGACGCCGACGGTCGCAGGCTGACCCCCGGGCGGGCCTACAGGGATGAGCGCACCGAGCGCACGCTGGAGGACTTCCGCACGAGGCTTCCCGACGAGCGTGCCTGGGAGCTCACCGGGATCGCGCCCGCCACCATCAACTCCGCCAACCAGATGCTGGCTTTCCTGATGGAGGAGCCAGAGCTGGCGGCGCGGACGGAACAGATCCTCTTCCTGCCCGATCATTTCACCCACCTGCTCTCAGGCCAGCGACGCTGGTCCCGCTCCATCGCCTCGACGGCGGGGCTCTGCAACCCGGGCGCCACGGACTGGGCAGAAGACGTGTTCGAAGCGCTCAACATCCCTCGGGGCTGGGTGGGAGAGCTGACGCACGAACATGACGTCGTTGGTCCCTGCACGGTGGAGGGGCTGGAGCAGCTGACGGTGGTGCGGGCCGGCGCCCATGACACCGCGTGCGCCGTCCATGCGCTTCCGCGGGACGAAACCAAGGACTCCTACTTCCTCTCCTGTGGGTCATGGTCAGTCCTCGGCGTGCTCCGCGACGAGCCACTCCTCACCCCGCAGGCGCATGCCCTGGGCCTCACGAACGAGGCACGCGGGGATCACGGGGTCAGGCCGCTGTTCAACATCACGGGCCTGTGGATACTTCAGGAATGCCAGCGCCAGTGGCTGGCAGACGGCGTCGATGCAGACATCGTCGGACTCGTGGCGAGGGCCACAGAAGCCGATTCGCTGGGGCTGCTCATTGATCCCGACGAACCGGAATACGCCGCACCGGGGGACATGGTGGCGCGTGTCAGCGAGGCGCTCGTCCTTCAGGGGGCACCTTCGGAGATGTCCCAGGGGCAGATTGTTCGGGCCATCCTGGAATCACTGGCCCACCGCTACGCGCGGGGCATCGCCGACCTGACAGCCCTGACCGGGACGAGGGCAGCGCAGCTGAACATGACGGCTGGCGGGTCACGCAACACCCTGTTGTGCGAGTTGACGGCGAGTGCACTTCAGGTGCCGGTGTTGGCAGGACCGGCGGAGGCATCCACGCTGGGCTCATTGCTGGCACAATTCGAAATCATGAACCATGTGTCACCGCGCGATCGCAACGACGTCATCGCTGCGTCCGCCACGACCGTTCGCTACGAGCCATGACACCCATCGCCGTCAGCAAGACCCGTCCCAGCCTGGCCGACGTCGCGAAGCGGGCCGGAGTTTCCAGCCAGACGGTCTCGCGCGTAGTGCGCGGCGCCGACGTGGTTGCCGATGAGACCCGGGAAAGGGTCCTCGCCATTGTCGCGGAGCTTGGCTACCAGCCGAACCTGGCCGCGCGGTCCCTGTCGCAGCGTCGAACCGGTGTGGTGCACATCATCAATGCCACACCGCTATTCCATGGTCATGCCCGCACGTTCCTCGAAGTTGTGGGTGCGCTCGGGGAGTTGGGCCTCCACACCTCGATGTCGGTGGTGCCGTTCGGCGGAGATCTGACGCTGAACCAACTGATCCCCATGGGCGTTGACGGGCTCGTCATCCTGGGCGGCCACAGGCGGTCCAGCCACTGGGCCGAGGTGGCTGAGACACGCGTGCCGGTGGTCTTCGTCGGTCAGCGCACCGGACTGCCGGACACCGTCTCGAGCGTGGGCGTGGATCAGGCCTATGGGGCACTCCTGGCCACACGGCATCTCCTGGAGGCCGGCTGTAAAAGTCTTCTGCACATTTGTGGCCCGCCGGACTGGCTGGATGCCGAGGAACGTCGCGACGGCTTTGTCGCCGCCTGTGCGGAGGTGAGCGTGTCCTTCGAGAAGCTCTCCAGCGCCACGTGGGACGCACGATCTGCATACGATCTCGCCGCCCGGATACCGCAGGGAATCGACGGCGTCTTCGCCAGCAATGATCACCTGGCTCTCGGTGTGATGCGGCGGCTCCATGAGCGCGGACTGACCATCCCCCGAGATGTATCGGTTGTTGGCTTCGACGACGCGGAGGGCTCTGACTGCTCCTGGCCGCCGCTTTCCACCGTTCGCCAGCCGTTCGCTGAAGTTGGTCACACCGCCGTTTCCCAACTCACTCGCCTCATGGACGCGTGCCCACCGGAACACACACTGATTCGTCCCGAACTGGTCGTTCGGGGAAGCTCGAAAGGACAATCATGATCAACGGACCGATGATCCACCCCCCGCTGCTACGCGCCCTCGCCGGTGCTGGACACGGGGCCAAGATCCTCATCGCGGATTCCAACTATCCGCACGAGACGTGGGCCAACCCGCGCTCCACCGTCGTGTTCCTCAACCTGGCGCCGGGGTTGGTGAACGCCACGGATGTGTTGGAGGTTCTCAAGAAGACCATCCCGATCGAGGCGGCCGCCCTCATGGTCCCGGCGGTGGAGGATGGAGACATCCACGTGCCGATTCACGACGAGTTCCGTGCGGCACTGCCGGGGATCGAGGTATCGGAGATCCGGCGCTGGGACTTCTACCCGGAAGCCGGTTCCCATGACGTCGCCGTTGTGATTGCCACCGGTGAGGCGCGGATCTACGCGAACCTGCTGCTCACCGTTGGGGTGCGCCAGCCGGGGGAGTGAGTGCCCGAGAGCCTCACTTCTTTGAAGCGGTGATGCGGGCGTCGATGGCGTCGATCACCAGGAGGATCAGCAGGGCGACGGTTGCCACGATGATGCGCGTGGTCAGTGGTTCGAAGCACATGGCTCCCAGCACCACAGCCGAGTAGCAGAGCCCAATGACCACAGCTTCGGTCTGCACTTTCAGACTGCCCACCAGCATCACGATGCGTCCACCCATGCCAAGGGCAATCATGGCCGTCCCAAGGATGGGCAGCTGTACCACCGGCACCAGGAGGAGCATCAGCGCCGCGATGAGGATCGTGCCGATGATGATGATGACCGACGACCAACCGAAGGCTCGCGGGGCATGGGTTTCGGGTGTGGTTGTGCTGGTCATGATGTTCTCCACGGCTTGTCAGTGATTGATCGGCTTTTTGTGTGCCCATCATCGTCCCACATACTCCCAAAGCTGTGGCCTCACGGCACGCGCTTGGTCCATTCGTCGGAGGAGAACTTCGTGTCCACCAACTGTTGGGCTTCTGAGAGCTCCGTCTCCGAGTACTCGCGGCGCAACGTGGAATACCGGCTCTCGAAGTGGTCGAGGAAGGCGACGATGATGTCGTCGCGCGCCATCTGGGTCTGTGAGCGCAGTGGGTCGACGCGCTTGTTCGCAGACTTGGTGCCCTTGTCGGACATCTTCTCGCGCCCGATGCGCAGCACTTCCAGCATCTTGTCGGCGTCAATGTCGTAGGCCATGGTCACGTGGTGCAGGACCACGCCGCCGGCAAGGCGGCGCTGCGCGGCGCCGGCGATCTTGCCCTTGTCGCTGGCGATGTCGTTGAGGGGCACGTAGCGGGCGTTGACGCCGAGTTCGGCGAGCGCGCCCATCACCCATTCGTCGAGGAAGGCGTAGCTGCGCTCGAAGCTGAGCCCCTCCACCAGCGAGGTGGGAGCGATCAGGGAGTAGGTGACGCAGTTGCCCTGCTCCATGAACATGGCGCCGCCGCCGGTGATGCGACGGACGACGTTGATGCCGTGGCGCTCCCGACCCTCCTCATCTATCTCGTTGGCATAGGACTGGAAGGAGCCGATGACCACCAATGGGCGGTCCCAGTCCCAGATCCTCAGGCACGGGTTGATCGAGCCCTGGCTGAGTTCCTTGGCCATGACCTCGTCCAGCGCCACGTGCATGCGCGGATCCATCGTGACGGGACCGATGACGTCGAACGTGTGGTCTGACCAGTCGGTGGCATGGCCCAGCGCGCGGCGTACTGCGATGCCGACGGCCTCCGGGCTGAAGCCGATGAGGCGGGCACCCTCGGGCAGACGTGACTGGATGGCGGCCGCGAGGTCGTCGGCGGACGTGTCGTCGGGCATGCCCGACAGGGCCCCGTTGATGTCCTCCAGCGCTTCGTCGGGTTCGAGGAAGAAATCGCCTGAGAGGGCGGCCCGGGTGATCCGTCCTTCCGAGGCCTCGATGTCGATCGCGACCAGTTTGCCGCCGGGAACCTTGTACTCACCACGCATGACGGCGAGCCTACCGCGATGGACTGAGGCCCATCGAACGGCCCGGTGACGCCTGTCAACGACGGCCGGGAACTGCGACGGTATGACCTTTTTGCGCTGGCCTGTATCAGCGGCTCTTATCCAGCATCCTAAGGAGTAGGGCCTGACGTCGTGTCGGTCCGCTGAGACGAAAGTGGGCATTCCATGTCAATCGGAGTTCGAATGAACGAGGTCGTCTGCAACCTTGAGACCACTTCGGGCCGGCGCGATCGCGTGCGGGAACGTCGTCGCAAGTGGGGGTCCGACGAAGTTGCCCTGTTCGCAGCAATCCATGACGCCGAAAGCGGTGACCTGCTGTCGGTCTATCGATTCGGCCGGGATGAGGTGGACAGCGGCGATAGTTTCAATCTGGCTCAGTCGATGCTTGCTCCCGGCGATTCCAGCGACTCGATTTTGATCTCGATCGTTGGCTACGAGATTGATGGCCCGAGGGGCTTTCAGCGTCTGTACAACGACAAGTATGAGGAGTGGCTGGGTGCGGTTGGCGAGTCTGATTTTGGGCTCCCTCTGGAGCCGGGTCCTCGAGAAACCGCGAACGGCATCTTCTTTGCGCCGTTTCAGTTCACGCTCTGGAAGCGACTGCTGGAGGACGATCTCATCATTTTGGATCGGTTCGGAGTGGATGGCAGTGTGTTCGGCCGGGCAGCGCTGCCGGCTCGCGAGTCCTATGCACCCAGCGATTCGGTTGCTGGCCTCACGGTTGTCGCCGAGTACGAGCGGGACGGGGACGAGGTTGTGACCCGACGGACCTACAGCGCTCGGTCGGAGTTGAGCAGCTACACACTCGTGTTGAGCTTCCGTCGCTGACCCGATTGGTTCGGGGCGGCTCGGATGGCGAGGTGGTCTATTGCGGCCTGGTCGCAGCGCGATGTCTCACGAGCATCCATTCAGGGTTCGCCCGGTCAAACCAGCGGGAGTAGCCCTGGTGGCTGGCCATCCTGCTCCTCGTCGGCGTTCACCATGAAGTGAGCTGCGCGCGTCATGTACTCGCGGAGTTCGGCCTCCTCGGAGGCGGCCATGTCCAGGGTGTCGATGGCGGCGTGCATGTGGTGGAGCCAGCGGTCGCGCTGCCTCGGTGTCACGGCATAGGGCGCATGCCGCATGCGCAGGCGAGGATGGCCCCGCGTCTCGCTGTAGGTCTTCGGACCGCCCCAGTACTGCTCGAGGAACATCCTTAACCGGTCCTCGGCGGGACCGAGATCCTCTTCGGGATACATTGCGCGCAACGGCGGGTCGTCGGCCACGCCCTCGTAGAAGGCCCGCGCCATCCTCGCGAAGGTCTCATGCCCTCCGACGCGCTCGAAAATGGTTCCCGTTTGCTCGCTCACGTGGGCAAGTGTTCCAGAGTCTGTGTCAACCACAATGGTGCGCCACCGCGTTGTAAGGGGTAGGGAGGTATCCGTGACCGAACAACCGGGCATCGAGGTCCGCGACTTTGAGCGATTCGGCGCGAAGCGGGGCAAGGCCTTGTTGCGTGCCGCAGGGGTCCGTCCACCTGGCTGACGAGGAGGCAAGCCGATCGAGGCGAGCTCGGAGCAGCTGCCGGTCGAGGGACCGGACGCCATCGTGGAGCCCTACATCGAGTACCCGGACAACGTGTACAGCCCGGTGCTCCTGGGGGCCGACGTCCGGGCGGGACTGGAGCGCTACGGCTTTGGCTTCGCGCCAAAATGATCGGCTGGAGAAAGAATGGCTGGAACACTGCAACCAAACATGGCGCCCATCGCGTCGTGGTGGGTAGGAGGTGTTGACCGATGACTGAGTCGCTGGTGAACGAGGCCGTCGGCTTCGAGCAGTTTGTGGCCGAGAAGGGTCGAGGGCTGCTGCGTGCCGCATGGCTGTTGACCGGTGACCGTCATCACGCCGAGGACCTGGTGCAGACCGCGCTCGCGAAGACGTGGGGGAGCTATGCCTCCATGGCCAATGACCACAAGTTTGAGGCCTACGTGCGCACGACGATCTACCGCACATTCGTGTCGTGGTGGCGGCGGTCCTCTTGGCGTTCCGAGCAACCACGTGGTGACGTGCCCGAGCAGGAATCGGGTGACGGCGTCTCGACGCTTCGCCTCGACCTGCTCCGAGCACTCGACGGCCTGCCACGGATGCAGCGCGCGGTTCTCACCCTCCGGTTCTTCGACGACATGTCCACCGCTGAGGTGGCGACTGTCCTCGGGATCCCGGAGGGCACGGTCAAATCCCACTCCCACCGCGGCTGCGCAGCACTGCGCGGCTCGGTCCATCTCGACGGACAAGAAGTGACGCCATGAACGATTCCCGGATGAACGAACCCGAGAAGAACGACCCGGAGCTCTCGGACAGTCTCCGCCGCATCGTCCCCGATGATCTGTCGCCGGCGGGTCTTGTGGCTGGTGCACGCGGGAAGCGACGTCGGCGCAATGGGGTGGTGGGCGCGGTGGCTGCGCTTGTACTGGTGGCAGTCGCAGTGCCTCTGGCACTCAACCTGCCGTCGAATGACAACCTCATCGCCGAGCCTGCAGCCACGTCGACGGCACCGCAGACCGAGGAGCCCACAAAGGCCTTTGCACTGCCAGGCGCACAGGCCTGTTACAACGATGACGGCATACCCATCAATCATTCGCAGGACGCATCCGGTCCCGCGGAGCCCGGGGCCGTGAAGGCGTGGCTGTGTGGCGACTACTCCCCGGACACCGGCGCCGGATCCGTCGGTCCGCATGAACCACTGACGTCGGGCATTGACGAGCTGCTGGAGGGTGTGCAGTCCGAGCCCGAGGTGGATCTCGCTGTGATCTCCTGCCCGGCGGAGTACAACCTCAGCTTCAACGTCGTCCTCGAGTACGCGGACGGCACCCGTAGCATAGTCGGCGGTGATCGCCATGGCTGCCGTCTGACCTATGACGGGGGAGTCGCTCGCGAGGGTGGTGACAAGTTCTACGGCGAGGCAGTGACGGCGTGGGAAACCCAGCGGGAATCTGAAACGGATGGTTGGGTCGTGCCCCACATCTGCCCCGGCCCGCTCTCGCTCATCGAGATGGATGCGGGAGACGCTGTCCAGGCGTCGGTCTGTGGAGAGAAGGAGGACGGCTCCTGGGCGGCCACGTACCTCGATAATGACCTCCTTGAGGCGTTGTCCCAGGAGCTGCGAGCCCCGTTGGAGGAGAACCCACTGCCGGATTCATCCGCCCCGGAACAACGTGTCTGGCTGACGACTTCCAACAAGTTCACCGACTACCAGAGCTTCGTGCGCCTCGAGGACGGCATGTACCGCGCCTACGACGGCGAGGGGCTGGAATGGTTCTGGAAGCCGTCGGCGGACCTGTCGTCCAGGCTGGACGAGGCACTCGTCAACGCGGACTCGTCGGACGTTCCGCCAACCGGAATATCCCTCGACTCCACGGTCAGCCATGGTCCGGGCACACCAGTCGACCCGGGAACCCCATCGGACCTCCCTCGCCCCTGGGTCTCAGAGGGGTGCCAGGCTGCTGCCAACGGTGAGCTGGTGTCCTCGGTCCTGCCCGACGGCGAGGTACCGGACGGCGCCGACCGCATCTGGTTGTGCACCAATGGCCAGACGCTGGTCGGCGCGCCGGCTCCGCCCATGGAGCCGCTAGAAGACGCCGGGTTGGTCTCAGAGGCGGTGGCATCTTTCAACGAGTTGCTCCCGATGCTGGCCGACCAGGCGTGCACCATGGAACTCGGCCCGTCCTACTTCATCGTTCACGAGTATGCCGACGGCACCCGCTACGCCGTCGAGATCCAGGACTACGGCTGCAGGGCTGCCACAGCGGGTGACCTGGTGAAGGAAAACAGCGAGCTCTACAAGGAGACTCTGCTGGATCTGTGGTCCAAGCAACGTACGAACGAGCCAAAGACGCAGACCCGTCCTGGGCCGCTGTGCCCGTTGACGTCCTCGCTGTTCGGCACCAACCTCCAGGAGGCAAGGTTCACCTCCGGCGCCGCGTGCGTCGGCTGGGGGGACATCGTTGATATCGACAGACGGGCTGGCGAAGAGGTCCCCATCTCTGAGCGTCTGCTGTCGCAGATCACGGCCCAGTTGCCCGACGCACCTCTGGCGACGGTGGACGGGGAGGGTCCAGTAGGCCCAACGGTTCTCGGGCCCGACGGGGACAGCATCGTGCTGTTGACGGCGGACGGTGACCCGTTCGTCCTCTTCCACCAAGAGGACGGAGCGTTCTACTGGCCAGTAGGGGAGTACGCCAGGGTTTGGACACCCACCGGCGAAACAGCGAACGAGTTCAAGGCCCTCTTCGAGGAGTGAGCAGGTATCCGGGAGCATTCGCGGTGGTCACACGACACGCGAACGCTCCCGAACCCGCAACCTGTTTTCAGGTCTGCAGGATCACGCCGGCGTGGTTGCGGGTGTCCTCGGCTGTGAAGAGTCGCTCCTCTTGAAGCGACCAGTGTTCCCAATGGGGCCGGAAGGATTCGCCGTCCCGTTCTATGCCCCGGGCCATTCTGACGTCGCGGTCGGCCTCCACCCAGGCCAGTGCCGCGAGGTGTGGGCGGCATGCTCTGGATCCGGAGCCGACACCCTCAAGCACAATCCAGTCCGCAGCCGGGACGTGCACCTCCTCAGCCCGCTCACTCGCCAGCCAGTCCCACCGTCGAAAGTTCCCGTCTTCGCCGCGCGACAGGGGCTCCAACACACGGGTGGCCACGAGGTCGACGGCTTCAGTCAGGCCGTTCCATCCCGGATACAGGTCATCCATGTGGACGATCTGCGGCCGTATGCCGGTACGCGCCAGTATCTTCTCCGAAACAGCGTCGGCAAATGTGGTCTTTCCCGCGCCGGATGGGCCGTCGATTCCGATGATGCGGGGATTCTGTAAATCTGGGATCCCCAGCCGTGCATGGGTCAGCAGTTCGTCAATGGCGTCGATCATTCGGGTGGAGTCACGACAGTGAGAGGAAGAGCTTCTCCACCTCGTCAGGGGTCATATCAGCGTCGGGGCCGTCGCCCACGAGGCAGTTGCGCATGGCGCTGGAAATGATGGAGTAGCCAGCCTTGTCAAGGGCGGAGGACACGGCTGAGAGTTGGGTCACGACGTCGCGACACGGAGCGCCATCCTCTACCTTCTCGATGACAGCGTTCAGCTGGCCGCGAGCGCGCTTCAACCTGTTGAGGATCTTGCGCTGCGCTTCCAGGCCTGCTGTGTCCGTGGGTTCCATCGATTCCTCCTATGATCTGGCAATACCCTACCGGGTTTGCACCAACATACCCCCAGGGGTATGTTTACCGCCATGGCAACCATCGATCTGACCAACGAAACATTCGAGACCACCACTGATGAGGGCATCGTCCTTGTGGACTTCTGGGCCGCCTGGTGCGGTCCGTGCCGCACCTTTGGGCCGGTTTTCGAAGCAGCCTCGGAGACGAACCCGGACATCACCTTCGCCAAGATCGATACCGAAGCCAATCAGGAGCTCTCCGGTTCGCTGGGAATCATGAGTATCCCCACGCTGATGGCCTTCCGGGATGGAATCATGCTGTACTCACAGGCCGGGGCATTGCCCAAGCGGTCGCTGGAAGAGCTGATCGGCAAGCTGCGCGACGTCGACATGGACGACGTGCGCAGTCAGATCGCTGAGCAGGAAAAGCAGGGCAGCAACCAATGAGGCTCGTGGTCGTCGGCGGGGTCGCCGGCGGGATGAGTGCAGCGGCCCGGGCCCGACGACTCTCGGAGGATGCCGAGATCATCGTGCTGGAAACCAGGGGAGAAGTCTCCTTCGCGAACTGTGGACTGCCCTACTTCGTGGGCGATGAGATCAAGGACAAGGAGCAGCTGCTCGTCCAGACACCGGAGGGACTCAGCGCCAGCCTGGGTATCGACGTGCGCATCAACACAGAAGTTGTGGCGATCGACACTGAGCGGCGCATCGTCACCCTCCTGGATTGCGACGGGAAATCAGAGCTCAGTTACGACGAGCTCATCCTCTCCCCAGGTGCTTCAGCCATCAGGCCGCCGATTCCAGGGCTGGATTCGCCCAGGGTCCACACGCTCCGCACCGTTCCGGATGCCGTGGGTCTCAAGGCTGCCCTTCACGGTGCGCGCAGCGCTGTGGTGATGGGTGCAGGTTTCATCGGCCTCGAGGCTGCCGAGGCACTGAAGAAGCAAGGACTCAGAACTTCTGTGGTGGAGCTTGCCCCACACGTTCTGCCGCCGCTTGAAACTGAGATGGCCCGTCTGGTGCGTGACGAACTGGTCCGCCTCGGTATCGACGTCCATGACGGGGTCTCCGCCAACGCGGTGGAACAGGGCGAGGATCACGACGTGGTTGTGCTCTCCGACGGCACCCGCATCGAGGCAGACATCATCGTGCTGTCCGTCGGTGTCCGTCCAGACACTCGTGTCTGGGAGGAGGCAGGGGTCACTTGTGATCGTGGGGCGATTCTGGTCGACGAGCTGGGTCATACCGCCGTCGAAAACATCTGGGCGGTGGGTGACGCTACCGCGAGTGCAGATTTGGTCACTGGTGAGCGTCGCCCCGTTGCACTCGCTGGTCCGGCGAATCGGGCCGGGCGTCTGGTGGCCGATGCAATCATGGGCAAGCGTGGACACGTGTTGCCCGGGCTCGCTGGAACTGCGATCGTCCGGGTCGGGGAACTGACGGCTGCCCTCACGGGGGCCAATCGTCGCGGTCTTGACGATGCTGGTGTTGCTTACCACACCATTCACTTGCATCCACTCAATCATGCGGGCTATTTCCCGGGTGCAACACAGATTCATCTCATGGTGCACTTCGGAACGGACGGCAAGGTGCTTGGCGCCCAGGCCGTGGGCCATGAGGGTGTGGACAAACGCATCGATGTCCTGGCAGTGGCCATCAAGGCGGGTTTCACCGTCCATGATCTGATCGACCTTGACCTGGCCTACTCGCCGCCCTACGGCGCAGCCAAGGATCCGGTGAACATGGCCGGGATGATGGGAAGCAACGTGCTCGACGGCACGCTCAAACTCTGGCATGCCGCAGACGTCGTGGATGTGATGGCCACATCATTGGTGCTGGACGTGCGCAGCGCAGAAGAGGTGGCAGAAGGTCGCGTGGCCGGCTCACTGAACATCCCCCACACGGAACTCCGGGACAGGATGGATGAGGTCAGGGCCGCGGCCAATGGGCGTCCGGTCAGCGTCCTCTGCGCATCAGGAGTTCGGTCCTACCTCGCTCTGCGTCAGCTTGATCACGCTGGACTGAGTGCGTCCAACTTGTCCGGAGGCATGCTCACACTTCAGGCTGCCCTTGGTGACGGAGCACAGAACGTCATCGTCGCCACCTGACGCGCAGAACGCGGCGTCAAGCGGTTAAGGCGCTGGAACAACGTCCCCCGGGCAGATCACTGCCCGGGGGACGTTGCATTGAGTCAGGTCAGCCAGGGCTCTGCTCAGGACGCTACGCGCAGGCAAACCATCGGCACCGAGGATTCGGTGACCAGGCCGTGTGAGACGAAAGAGTGCGCCATGATCTCCAGCGCTGACTCCTGGGCCTTCTTGGGGAAGAAGGGCACGGTGACCGCCAGGCTTGCCAGCCCGTGTACGCCGCTCCAGAAGGCAAATGCCAGCGGCAACAGTGTTGCGTCTGAGGAGGGGAGATCGTGGACCTCTCCCAAGTCAGCCAACAAGGCCTGGAATCCGGGTGCCTCAATGCTCTGGGCGTCGGGATCCTGCGACCTCCGAGGCTGGGAGAACAACGCATGGTACGCATCAACGTGTTCGTTCGCCCATTCCAGATGAGCCCTGCCTCTTTGCAGCAGACGTTCCTGGGGGTCAGCCTTGGACGCGCAAACGGTTTCGAGATCTTCACTCCACGCCACGTACGCGCGGCGACTGGCAGCGCGCTCCAGTGTCGAGAGGTCTCCGAAGTGGTGGTAGAGCGTCGGCGGTGTGCAACCCGCCCTGTCGCAAACTGCCGAGATGGTCAGTCGTACCCCGACCGGTAGTTCCTGCAGGAGATTCCAGCATGCGTCCAACAGCCTCTGCCTGCCGTCAGCGCTTCCGCCTGGTGGTCTTCCTGCCATGTCTGGTCCACTCTTTCCCGAATTTGTTATGAGTACAGGTGCTATGAGTACAGATGCTAGGGCTTTCTCGTCCATAAAGCATTCCGCGAACGGGCGTGTGATCACTTCCACCGCTTCTTTTCCCATGTTGACCCCTGAAGTTGACTGTGACGCACCTCTGAGTGGATCGAGGCCCCCAACAGTCCGTAACTCATCGATGGTGTATCGTCAGTGGAACGAAAGTGTTTCGTAACTGATGGGAAGCCAAAGCCAATGACGGTTGAGCGTGTGGACAGGCAGGGGGCGATCCTCGCGCGGCTTGCGGGGGATGGTGTGCTGGCGGTCGGATCACTCGCCAGCGAGCTCGGTGTGTCTGAAGTCACCATCCGGGCTGATCTCCAGGCGCTTGAGGACCAGGGGTTGCTCGTTCGCACCAGGGGAGGTGCCCGCTCCAGCACTCTGAAGCACATACTCCAGCGCCAGAAGATCAACGTTGGGGAGAAGGAGCGCATAGCGGCTGCAGCTGCGGACCTCGTGGCTGACGATGACACCGTGATGGTGGAAGCCGGCACCACAGCCGCCCTCATCGTGCGTTTCCTGGCTGGTCGAAGGGGTGTGCAGATCGTCACAAATTCCACCCTTGTGTTCAGTAACGCACGCCTCAACCCAGCTCTGAACATCATTCTCACCGGAGGTGTCTTCCGGCGGGACTCTGAATCCATGGTGGGGCCCATCGCGGAACGCTCGATCGAAGACTTCAACACCCGCCTGGCCTTCCTTGGCACAGACGGCTTCTCGCCGGAGAGAGGCCTGACAACGCGCTTCGTTGAAGGTGGTCAGGTGGCGACTGTGATGCGCGATCGCGCCATGGAGACGTGGCTCGTGGCCGATTCCAGCAAGTTTGGCCAAGCAGGTTTTGTCAGTTTCATGCCCCTGTCGGGGATCACAGGAATCATCACTGATTCCAAAATCTCCGCCGAGGCTGTCCAATCGTTGAAAGAGTACACGCAAGTGCGTGTCGTCTAGGAGGAATCAATGGCAACAGTCGTGGTTATGCCGCAGCTTGGCAACAGCGTCGAATCCTGCCTGATCGTGTCATGGGCCGTAAGCGAGGGCGACGAGGTCGCCGAGGGCGCGGTGCTGTGTGAGGTGGAGACGGACAAGGCGTCCATGGAGGTGCCGTCCACGGCGGCCGGCACCGTCCTGAAACTGCTCTGGGGTGAGGGTGACGACGTCCCGGTCAAGGATCCGCTGCTCGTACTGGGTGAGCCCGGCGAGGATCCGGGACCTGCCCTGAAGGCAGCCGGCGCGAGTGATACCGCCCCCAGAACTGAGGTGGATACCCCAGCGCAGCCGGATGGCGAGGCGTCCTATGAGGGCACCGGTGAGATTGAGGCATCAGGTGACGCAGCGGTTGAGGCTGTCAAGGGCAGTGATCCCTCCGGCGCTGGCCACGGGGCAAGCCCCAGGGCCCGCAACCTCGCGGCCACGAAGTCCATCAACGTCACGGGTATGGGCGAGGGCACAGGGCCCGGCGGGCGCGTTATTGAACGCGATGTCCAAGCAGCGCTCGACGCCGGACCGACGACCCGTGCAGCAGCACGAGCCGGCGGCTCGGGACGATCGGATCTGGCAGGAACTGGCCTTGGCGGTCGGGCGACCACCGCCGACGTACACGCAGCGGCCACCCGTCGTACCCCATCTGCAGCCGGTCAGGACGACGGCGACATGGGGGCCAGCACCACAACGCCGCTGAAGGGCATTCGCAAGGTGATCGCCGAGCGCATGATGCACTCGCTGGCCTCCAGCGCCCAGCTGACCTACACCACAACCGCCGGCGCAAAGGGGTTGTTGGACCTGCGCAAGCGGCTCAAGACCTCAGATCCGTCGTTCGGACTCAACGGGGTGACCATCGGTGACCTCGTCGGCTTCGCTGCTGTGCGTACCGCGGCGCGCAACACGTCACACAACGCGCACCTGAGCGACGGCGTGCTCACGACCTTCGAGCGGGTGCACATGGGCTTCGCCTGTGACACTCCGCGCGGGCTGCTCGTGCCCACGGTGCGCAACGCCTCCCTCATGGGGCTCGGCGAGTTCTCGGCGGCCAGCAAGGAGTTGGCGGCTCAGGCGATTGACGGCAGCATCGCGCCCGATCTGCTGCAGGGTGCCACCTTCACGGTCACCAACCTCGGTGGCCTGGGCATCGAGAGCTTCACTCCGCTGCTCAATGTTCCACAGACAGCCATTCTCGGCGTGGACGCGATTTTCCCGCGCGTCGTCATGAACGCTGATGGCACCGTGGGCGCGGAACAACGCATTGGCCTGTCCCTGACCGCGGATCACCGCGCGATCGACGGTGCTGATGCCGCCCGCTTCCTGGCCGACCTCGTGGCCTTCCTCGAGGCCATCGACATCGCCGTGCTGGCCTGAGAAGGGATGGTTGCACATGAGTGAATTCGACGTCATCATCCTCGGCGGCGGGCCGGGCGGCTACATCGCGGCAGAACGGCTCGGTCATGCGGGCAGCAAAGTTCTACTCGTGGAGGCCGATGCACTGGGTGGCACCTGTCTCAACGTGGGGTGTATCCCCACCAAGACGCTGCTGAACGCGGCAAAGATCTATCACCATGCCAAGCATGGCGCTGCCTACGGTGTCGACGGCGGCAGCGTCAGCTTCGACTGGGACCGCATGCAGGCATGGAAGGCCGACGTGGTCGGCAAGTTGGTGGCTGGGGTCGGCACTGCGGAGAAGCGTGCCGGCGTGACGGTCATCAAGGGGTACGGCACTTTTGAGGGTCCAGGGCGCGTGTCCGTGAACGGGGAGTCCCACACCTCACGACACGTTGTGCTGGCCACAGGGTCGGAACCCGTCATGCCGCCCATTCCCGGGGCTGCGGAAAGCACCGTCCTGGTGGATTCCACCGGCCTGTTGGCGATCGAGTCCGTACCCGAGCGCCTCACCGTCATCGGTGGTGGCGTGATTGGCCTGGAGTTCGCCAGCCTCTTCTCGATGCTTGGCACCGCGGTGACAATCGTCGAGATGCTGCCGGAGATCGTTCCGTTCATGGACGCCACCCTGGCGCCGATGTTGCGCGAGGCGCTTCCCGACATCGATTTCCGTCTGGGATGCCGCGTCACCCGCATCGACGGTGGCGATGTCCACTTCGCCACCCCCGACGGCGCTGAGGAGAGCATCAATGGGGACGTCGTCCTCATGGCGGTGGGGCGCCGCCCCGTCGTCGAGGGCTGGGGCGCGGGATCGAGTGGGCTTGAGTACTCAGCCCGCGGGATCGTCGTGGACGACCGCATGCGCACCAACCTCCCGAATGTCTGGGCCATTGGTGACGTCACCGGCCGTAGCCTCCTGGCGCACACTGCCTACAGGATGGGCGAAGTGGTCGCAGCCAACATCCTCGACCCGGAGGCGCATCGCCGCGGCGAGGTCGTGCGCTGGAACGCAGTGCCGTGGGCCGTCTACTCCAACCCGGAGGTGGCAGGCGTCGGCATGACCGAGGCCTCTGCCAGGGAAGCCGGCCACGAAGTACTGACCGCCACCGTCCCGGGATTCATGTCGGGCCGGTTTGCTGCAGAGAACGGCTTCCGTGCCCCCGGCGGGGCCAAGGTCATCGTCGATGCCGACACGCTGCAGGTGCTGGGCATTCATGTGCTGGGCTCCTACGCCGCCGAAATGATCTGGGGTGCCTGCGTGGTGCTCGAGACCGAGCTGAGCATCCATGACCTGCGCCAGGTCGTCTTCCCCCACCCCACCGTCAGCGAACTCATCCGAGAGGCGGCCTGGGCCATCAAGGCCTGAGGCAAGCCCGATCAAGAAACTGGAGAAATAAAGACACCATGACTCGTTCACTCATCGTCGATCCGACAGCCGTCCGGGCAAAGGCCACTCTCAAATCGGTCGAAATCCCCGTCAATGCCTATGAACCCAACTTCAAGGCCGAACTCGCTACGCATGGCAAGGAGGGGCTCGTCGACATCCTGCACGACATGATCGCAGTGCGGCAGTTCGAGACCATGCTCAACTCCATCAAGACCACGGGTGCCTGGAACGGCATCGAGTACGACCACCGCGGTCCGGCGCACCTGTCGATCGGGCAGGAGTCCGCAGTCGTGGGCCAGGCCTCGCAACTCGAGCCCACCGACCTGATCTTCGGGTCCCACCGCAGCCATGGCGAGATTCTCGCCAAGTGCTTCTCTGCCGCGCGCAAGCTGGAGCCCTCGGGCCTGGAATCGATCATGAACGGGTTCCTCGATGGCGAGACCCTGTCCTTCGCCGAAAAGATCGGCAACGACTCCCTGGAGGACCTGGCCGAGAACTTCATCCTCTACGGCACCGTCGCCGAAACCTTCGCACGCAAGGCGGGTTTCAACCGCGGTCTCGGTGGCTCGATGCACGCCTTCTTCTCACCGTTTGGCTCCATGCCCAACAACGCCATCGTGGGCGGTTCAGCCGATATCGCCACCGGCTCTGCGCTGTTCAAGCTGGTCAACAGGCAGGAAGGCATCGTGATCGCCAACCTTGGCGACGCCTCCATGGGCTGTGGTCCCGTGTGGGAAGCCATGATGTTCGCGGCCATGGACCAGTACCGCACCCTGTGGAACGACGGTGTGCAGGGCAACCCGCCCATCTGGTTCAACTTCTTCAACAACTTCTACGGCATGGGGGGCCAGACCTCCGGCGAGACCATGGGCTACGACCTCCTTGCCCGCGTGGGTGCCGGCGTGAACCCGGAAGCCATGCACTCCGAGCGTGTCGACGGGCTCAACCCGCTCGCCGTCGCCGACTCGGTCCACCGCAAGCGCAAGCTGCTCGAGGCGGGTCGTGGCCCGGTCCTCACCGACACCATCACCTACCGCTTCTCCGGCCACTCGCCATCCGATGCCTCCAGCTACCGCAGCAAGGAAGAGGTGGAGATGTGGGAGCAGCACGATGGGCTCAAGAACTACGCCGCCTACCTCATGGAGAACGGCGTCGTCGGCCAGAGCGAGGTGGACGACATCCAGGCCCGCTTCGACGAGCGCCTCACCAAGGTCATCGCCCTGTGTACCAAGGACGAGGAGAGCTCGCCCCGCGTCCACATGGACTTCATCGAGACAGTCACCTACTCCGGCGGGAACGTCGAGAAGATGGCCGACGGTGAGCCGGAACTCCTCGAGGCGCTCGAGGACAACGCCCGCGTCAAGTCCCTGAAGAAGAAGACCCGCACCGCCCTTGACTCCGAGGGCAAGCCGGTGAGCAAGGCGAAGGCCTTCTCGTACCGGGACGCGCTCTTCGAGGCCATCGCCCACCGCTTCGCCACCGATCCGACGGTGTGCGCGTGGGGCGAGGAGAACCGCGACTGGGGTGGCGCCTTCGCCGTCTACCGCGGTCTCACCGAACTGCTGCCGCACCACCGCTTGTTCAACTCGCCCATCTCCGAGGCTGCCATCGTGGGTGCAGGCGTGGGCTATGCCCTCTCCGGTGGCCGGGCAATTGTCGAACTCATGTACTGCGACTTCATGGGCCGCGCCGGGGACGAACTCTTCAACCAGGCCGCGAAATGGCAGGCCATGTCTGCCGGCCTGTTGACCATGCCGCTGGTCATCCGCGTCTCGGTGGGCAGCAAGTACGGCGCCCAGCACTCGCAGGACTGGGCCGCATTGGTCGCCCACATGCCGGGGCTGAAGGTGTACTACCCGGCCACGCCGTATGACGCCAAGGGCATGATGAACCTCGCACTGCGGGGCACGGATCCCGTGGTCTTCTTCGAGTCGCAACTGCTCTACGACCGTGCCGAGGAGTTCGAGGCCGACGGCGTTCCGGAGGGCTATTACGAGGTGCCCGAGGGGCTCCCCGTGGTGCGTCGCGAGGGCAAGGACCTCACGATCGGCGTCCTGGGCGCCACCCTCTACCGGGTGATGGAGGCGGCCGAGACGCTGGAGAAGGAGCACGGCATCTCCACCGAGGTCATCGACCTGCGCTTCGTGGCACCGCTGGACCTCGGCCCCATTGTTGATTCGGTGAAGAAGACCGGACGACTGCTGTTGACGTCCGACGCCGTGGATCGGGGTTCCTTCCTGCACACGGTGGCCTCCCAGGTGGGCACGCTCGCGTTCGACCACCTCGATGCCCCAGTCACCGTCGTGGGTTCGCGCAACGCGATCACCCCGGCTGCCGAGTTGGAGAAGGAATACTTCCCCCAGCCGGACTGGCTCATCGACGCCATCCACGAGCGGATCCTCCCGCTGAAGAACTACACACCGGTCAGCAACCAGACCAGTGCTGAGTTGGCACGGCGTTCCAGGGAAGGGGTCTGAGCGTGACCGCCGAGGTGATCAATGACCCGGTCGCCACCCCGGACGCCCGGGTGGATGCCCTGCGCCTGCTGGTGGACTCGGGTCTGGCGTTGCCTCCACTGACGATGGAATCCAACAACCACATCCACACCATCTACAGCTTCAGTCCCTACACCCCGGCCATGGCATGTCTGCGTGGCCGGGAGGCGGGGCTGCAGGTGGTGGGATCGGTGGACCATGATTCCCTCGCGGCGGCAGGGGAGATGCGTGACGCCGGGGCCATTCTGGGCATGGGAGTGGTGACCGGGTTCGAGTGTCGGGTCATGCTCCATTCGGCGGACGAGGTGGCGTCGGGTCGTGCCCCGTTTGCGACCAGGAAACTCAACAATCCTGATTCTCATGGCGTCGCCTACATGACGGTCCAGGGAATCCCTGCCGGTGCGCGGCAAGAGGTGGAGGACTTCCTCCGCCCCATTCGGGTGGCGCGCCTGGAGCGGACCCGCCGCATGACCGAGGCAGCAAACAAGATCCTCGCTGACCTCGGAGCACCCACCCTGGACTTCGAGACCGACGTCGTCGGCATCTCCCAGTTCGCCTCCGGCGGCACCATCACGGAGCGGCACCTGCTGTACGCGATGTCCGTGGCTCTTATTGCCCGCTTCGGACGGGGCCAGTCACTGGCTGAAGGGCTCGCGGAGTTGGGAGTGGGGATAGCGGACGGCTTGCGCGATGTGCTGACCGATCGGCAGAACCCTTTTCTGGCACACGATCTCCTCGGTCTGCTCAAGGCGCAGTTCCTCAACCGTTTCTACATCCAGCCCACCCGCCTGGACGATGGCGGGGAACTACCGGATGCCCGGAGTGTGGTCGATTTCGCCCTGTCCATCGGCGCCATCCCCTGCTATGCCTATCTGGGAGACGTCTCCGCGTCTCCGACGGGCGACAAGAAGGCCGAGGCGTTCGAGGACTCCTACCTGGATGAGTTGGTGGAATACCTTGCCGAGCTGGGTTTCCCGGCGATCACCTTCATGCCGCCGCGAAACACAGTGGAGCAGTTGGAGCGGATCTCCCATCTGGCGGAAGCGCACGGCATGATCGAGGTCTCCGGTGTTGACATCAACCAGCCGCGCCAGAGCTTCTCCTGCCCCCAACTGGCTGAACCCCGCTTCGCCCACCTCAATGACTCGACGTGGGCGCTGGTGGCGCACGAGGAACTCTCCTCCGCAGACCCAACACGGGGCCTGCTGCACCCGGAGAATCCGATGGCGGAGCTCCCACTGGCCGAGCGCATCAATGCCTACGGGGAACTGGGCCGCCAACTCGTCACCAACAAACTCGCCACACCAGAGGGAGAAGCATGACCAACGAAATCACCGTCACCTCCGAAAGCATGCGAGTACTGCTGCGCGGAGTACTGCTGGATGCACATGCGACCGCGCTCGTGCTGACGGCCACCGACGCGGAACCGAACGTCACGGTGTCAGTCCCGGCGGGAGCAGACGCGTCCGGAGCCGCCACCGCAATCCGGGAAGGGCTCCCTGACGGGCTCGAACTGCCAGCCGTCATCCGTCTCGAGAGTGCCGACGGCGCCATCACGGTCAAGGCCCATTTCCTTCCCGGAGCCGTGGCCGTGCCCGATCCGCGGGATGCCGCGGCGGGCCGTGCGGCGACGAGGGCAGGTGTGGTCGCAGGCCGGATCGCGCTCGTCACCGGCGGGGCACAGGGATTCGGTGAGGAGATCGTCCGCGCCCTGCACGCCTCCGGTGCCTGGGTTGTCGTCGCTGACCTCAACCTGACCGGCGCCACCGCGCTGGCCGAGGAACTGGGGGAGCGAGCCACCGCGGTGGAGTGCAACGTTTCCGATGAGGACTCCGTGGAGGCGCTCGCGTCCACGATCGTCGACACCTGCGGCGGCATTGACCTCGTGGTCTCCAACGCGGGCATCGCCCGCGCCGGCTCCGTCCTGGAGCAGGAACTGAAGGCCTTTGCGCTCAGCACCGACGTGAACTACACGGCGTTCTTCCTCGTGACCAAGCATCTGGGCCGTCTCCTGCGGCTGCAGAATGTCGCCGCCCCGACGTGGTCGACGGACATCATCCAGGTCAACTCGAAATCCGGGATGGTTGGCTCAAACCGCAACGGCGCCTACGCGGGCTCCAAGTTCGGCGGCATCGGCCTGGTCCAGAGCTTCGCGCTGGAGATGGTCGACCACGGGGTCAAGGTCAACGCGATCTGCCC
>RCMY010001655.1_pt1 | contig 20944 bp, 14 predicted proteins | sample 2041341 | NCBI WGS metagenome assembly RCMY01 (sample SAMN09708234, study PRJNA481090) | Marine sediment metagenome, whole genome shotgun sequencing project.
TCAAGGCGAATTTAGTAAAGCGAATAGTTCAGTAGCCAATTTGGCAAGCGTTTCGAAAAGTGAATTAACGGGCAGTGTCCCAACGTCAGTTTTAAAAAGCGTCACAGGCGCTGAACAAGTAAGCTCCAGCCTTATTAAAGACAAGCTAATAAGCATGTTACTAGCGCAGGGTAATGATGCACAGCAGGTGCAAAAAACAATCGCACAACTGCAGTCTACAATTTCACATGAACTGAATCAGATATTACCCCGTTCAGAAAGCGCACAAGCAAGTTTACCGTCATTACTGACACATTTACGCAGTATGCAGCAAGAGGCAACTGGAGATACAAAAGTATGGTTAACGAAGGCGATAGAAGCTATTGAAAAATTAGTTGCTAAACCGGCTCCCTTAGCCAATCAGAATACAAGTATCAATAGCGCCACTAAATCGGTTGCGGCGCAAGATAAGTTAGCGGCTATGTCGCAAATTCTATCGAATGAAAGTGGTATTTCAACAAACATTACAATTATTGACGAAATTAGTGTAGCCGACATAGACGATTTGAAACGCGACTTCACAGCAAGCTATTTGCCAAATATTACCGCCATAAGTAAAGGTCCATTTTCAGCATCAGGTCAATCTTCATCATTGGTGAATGGTTTAGTCTCTATGCTACAAGCAAGCTTACAAGCAAAGCTACTTGCGCAGCAACCCAGCTTATTAAACAATTTACTCAATAGTAGTGCGGCTCAAATGGCGGCCTTAGCAAGCATTAATAGTGCAAGATCACCCGCCGCAAGTAACAACAGTAAAGCTAGTCAAGTCAAATTACTGCAAGATCTACAAAAACTTGATCCAAAGGGAAACCTGATTGCCGAGTTAAATAAAGCCCTTAGCCAGCACAGCTTACACAAGCTTGCCGCTGCCGAAAGTAGCCTACAAGGGCAGGATAGCTTTTATTACACCTTACCTAATTTGTTTTCACCGCAACATCAAGATATAGAGTTAGTCATTCGGCGCGAGCAGCAACAATCGCAAAACCAGCAAGATGCCAACGCCCAACAGGCATGGCAACTGAATATGAAACTTGATATTGGTGATAGCGGTGACGTATTAGCTAAAGTTAAATTATTTAATAACAATGTTGAGCTTAATTTATATGCCTCTAATCAACTTTTAAAAGAACGAATTCTAGACTACATGCCTTATTTAAAACGCCGTTTAATCGCCCTAGGAATGGAAGTAAAACAGCAGTGTTATTTAGGGAAAATACCCAGCACTTTGCACAAAACCGATTTTCAGGTGGTGCAAGCTTATGTCTAAAAATGAAGGTGTAAATGGATAACACTAGCAATGCCAAACAACGTGCAATAGCGCTGAAATACCAGCAAGGTGCACAAAAAGCCGCGCCTAAAATAGTGGCCAAAGGCCATGGCAGTGTGGCCGAAGAAATTATTGCATTAGCTCAGCAGCATGGTGTGTTGGTGCATCAAGATGACGAACTCAGCCAGCTATTAGGTCAACTCGATTTAGGTCAAGAAATACCCGATGGTTTATACCATGTTATTGCCGAGCTAATTGCGTTTTCTTATGTGTTGCAAGGTAAGTTCCCATCCAGTTGGAAAAACACCTTAAACAAAATAGATTTTACAGAATAGCCAATCGCTATCTTGCATATGTGCAAAAATTGTAAGGCATTTATTAAATGCATCAATATTTTCCGCTAATTGTTTTTATATTTGCTTTGTTTATACTGACCTCTTAATTGATCATATCAGCTTATAAATTACCTTCGTACAAGCATTAAATCATAAAGAGAAAATGATGAATGAACCACTTTTTCACACTACAATAAATAAGCGCTTAAAAACGTTGAGCGTATTAACGTGCATAATCACCGCTTCAACAATGCCCTTTGTGGCTAACGCAGATGATGAACAAGTCGAGCCATCGCCAATAGGTATGCAGCAACACACATTTCAAAGCGAAGATATTTTTGAGCTTGAAGTGGCTAGCAACCCTCAAGTATCTCCAGATGGCAAACAGGTTGCCTATGTACGTCAATCAAACGATATTATGACTGACGATACGCGGTCAAGTATTTGGATAAGCGATACCGACGGTAACAGTCATCGCCCCTTGTTATCCTCACAAAAAAGCTACTTTTCACCACGTTGGTCGCCTAACGGTGACCGTTTAGCGTATGTATCAAACGTCGAAGGTCAACCCCAACTTTACGTACGCTACATGGATACAGGCCAAACTGCTTTGGTAACGAACGTAGTCTCAAGTTTATCGTCTATTGCATGGGCACCCAATGGAAAAACCATCGCGTTTACCATGAGCGTTAAATCGGATGACAAACCTTTTTCGATCAAAATGCCTAAAAAACCTAAAGGCGCTACATGGTCGCCCGACTTTGAATATATTACCAAAGCACGTTATCAAGCCGATGGTCAGGGTGTTTTAGAGCCGGCCTATACTCACATTTTTGTGGTCCCAAGTGACGGCGGCACGGCACGTCAGCTGACGAGCGGTGATTTCCAACATAGAAGCTCGTTGTCATGGGCACCTAATAGCGAACACATTTACTTTTCTGCGTATCGCAAAGATGACTGGGAATATGCGGCGGCTGAAGCCGATATATTTGCTATCGATTTACAAGGCAGCATTACCCAAATTACTGACTATCCAGGAGCAGAAAGTGAGCCAGTAGTGTCACCTAATGGCAAGTATATTGCGTATTCGCGTCGCGATGATAAAAAGCTTGCCTACCGTAATCGGTATTTGCACGTCATGGATATTGATGGCACCAATGACCGTAACTTATCTGCTGATATTGATAACGCTGTATCTAATTTTCACTGGAACGATAATTCAGGTCTGTATTACCAACAAACGCTTCGTGGCCTTACGCAAATTGATTACGTATCATTATCTTCAGCTAAGCACAGTAATGCTGCTAAGGGCTTAGGCGGAGAGTCTTTAGGTAGGCCCTACACAAGCGGCACCTTTGATTATGCCAACGATACGCTAGCCTTTACCAGAGGCAGAGCCGACCGCCCTGCTGATGTGGTTGTAAAGCGCGGCAAAAAAGAGCAACAAGTTACTTTTCTTAATGAAGATTTATTAGGCCACAAAACCCTAGGTCAAGTGCATGAATTTACTTATGCCTCACAAATAGATGGTGAAGAAATTCAAGGTTGGTATGTATTGCCGCCTAATTTTGAGCAAGATCGCGAAAACGGTAAACTTTACCCGCTAATCACTGAAATTCACGGCGGCCCCCACTTAGCCTACGGCCCACATTTTTCGGCAGAAATTCAGCGCATGGCGGCTGAAGGATATATTGTGTTTTATGATAATCACCGCGGTAGCACCGGCTATGGCGAACGCTTTGCCTTATTGCTGCAAAACAAATATTCTTCAAAATATGACTTTTCTGACCATATCTCGGGTGTAGATGCACTTATTGAAAAAGGTTTGGTTGACCCAGACCAGTTATATATCACCGGTGGTTCAGCCGGCGGCATTGCGACGGCTTATGCAATAGGCTTAACCGACAGGTTCCGCGCGGCGGTTGTGGCAAAACCCGTAATTAACTGGCTTTCAAAAGTGCTTACTGCCGACAGTGGCTTATCGCAAATCCCGAATCAATTCCCGGGCATGCCGTGGGACCATGTTGAGCATTATTGGCAGCGTTCACCACTATCGCTGGTAGGCAACGTAACTACGCCCACCATGTTAATTACCGGTGTTGAGGATAAGCGCACGCCAATGTCTGAAACAGAGCAGTATTATCAAGCACTCAAGTTGCTTAAAGTGGATACTGTGTTAGTGAAAGTGCCGGGCTCTTCGCATGGCATTGCAAATAGGCCCTCCAGACTCATTGCTAAGGTAGAGAATATTTTGGCATGGTTTGAGCGGTATAAAGACTAGTGAATTGATTGTTTGTGTAGGCGTCTTTACTAAATTGATTAAGGCGCCTTTTTTATTGCGTTAAGATGCATAGTCTTGCGTTCTACTAGCAAAAAATTGATTAGCGAAAATGCTTGTTAGTAGGCAACTATATGGACAAAACTATATGGACAAAACTATCCAGACAATTGCTGCACAAGGCTATGTCTTTCATCTCGACTAATAATAGCGAAGAGTTCGTCTATTTGCGCTTTTTCACCCTCAATAGCTTGGATAAAAGTGCCAAGCCCATCATAGAGTAGCATGCCCGTAATGCCTCTTTTCGCATTTTTTATTCGCGCGGCTTTTAATAACGTTGCTAATTCAGCCTCCTGAAACATGTGCTCAGTTTGACTTAAATAAACCAATTCAATCATCTATTTTACTTCGCCACATAATCCAAAAAGTTCGTCTATGGGTGTAGGCTTACTATATAAATAGCCTTGTAGAAGATGGCATCCGCTACTTTTTAAAAATTCTGCTTGTTCAATCGTTTCCACCCCTTCGGCACAAATTTCTAAACCTAACTGCTTGGCCATTTCTATAATGGCTTTTGTGACTAACATACTCTTTGGCGATTGCAGCGCTTCATCAATAAATTTTTTATCAATTTTTAAGGTATCAATATTAATTTGTGTTAAATACCCTAAAGATGAATAGCCCGTGCCAAAATCATCTAAGGCAATTGAGCAATCTAGCTTTGCCATATTTTCAAAAAAGTCGTTGGCCATATCAAAATTATCTAGATAAGCATATTCCGTAATTTCTATTTCTATATTTCGTCCATTAACTGCGTACTTAGAAAGCAAATATGCGAGCTTTTCACCAAGTTTTGTATCCCTTAAATCATACACTGAAAGATTAAACGATATTTTGATATTGCTATTATGCTGACTCATAAAAATAGGCATGTCTTTACATAAACGCTCAAACACCCAAAGCGTTATTAGGGGAATTTTACCGCTTTGTTCGGCTATTTCAATAAATTCATCGGGGCGGACAAACCCTAAAGTTTCACTATTCCAGCGAATAAGCGCTTCGTATCCTACCACCAATTCGCTGCAGTTTACTTTTGCTTGATATACTAAGTGAAACTCGTCATTTTTGATAGCATGATCAAGCGCATGCGCTATTTCTAACTTACGCTTATTTTGGTCTCGCATAAAGGGCGCGTAAACAGCGGGAACACCCAAGCCTTCGCTTTTTGAGCGGTACATTGCAATATCAGCATTGTTTATAAATTCACTAATATCGGCATCTGTCTCTGATACTAGGGCGATACCAATACTAACGCCAATTTGTAACTGCCAAGCCCCAATGCTATAGGGTAAAGAAAGCCCTGCCGATATATTTGCCGCAATTTCTAATAACAGAGATTCACGAGGGTGACCGTACAATAGAATAAGAAATTCATCACCACTTAAACGTGCAATTTTATCGCCCTGACGGATTAAGCTTTTAGCTTTAGTGGCCACAGCAACAAGCAGTTCGTCACCTATTTTGTGTCCATGGGTATCGTTTATCGCTTTGAACCCATCTAAATCCAAGTACATAAGCGCAATTTTTTGACCACTTTTTTTATATTCTGCAAATGCTCGTTCAAGGGTTTTCATAAAATAACGTCTGTTAGGCAAACTTGTAAGCGAATCGTATTGCGTTACCCTACCTAAAGCGACTTGAGACTCCATCAATCTGCGGCCGCTATCTTTACTACGCTGTTTTTCTATCGAGATCGTGTCGAGTATTTCATTAATATTTTGCCCTAAATCATTTAACTTGTGCGTAATATTTGGTTCATAGCGAAGATTGTAATCCTTATTTTCTTTAACGGTTTTAATGAAAGAGGTAAAACGAGTAATTGGTAACAAACAATAACCGGAAAATAAAAAACTTGTGAGTAAACTGCCTAAGAGTAAAAGTGTAACAAAAATTAGCAAAGCCGGAAGATTATTACTGATGCCATTGAATGAGATTTTCTCTTCTAGCATGATAAAAACAATACCAGAGCTAGCACTAAGCACGCTAACTAAGCAGGTAAAAAACATTGTTTTTATTCTAAACGTCTCTTTCAAAACATATCCTAAGTTGATCCGATAATCGCTTTCACACAAATAAGTGGTGTTTAATAAAAATAATTAATTTCCATTTGGTAATTAATTATTTTTAAGCACATGAATAGGGAGAACTTCCTCGAACTGAAGCACGTATTAAGTATTTATCGTTAAACCACACGAATACTTGATAGGAGTAAGCTTATATTTATTTAAATAGTTTGCGCTGGGCAGCTAACCATGAATACGAATGCATCTTATTTTGTCACTCGTCGATTGCTAGTTAGGCACAATTAACTAACTTCACTAGCGATTGTTCGATTTCATTTTTTCTGAACAGACTCGTTTGTAGTACTCTTTTCGTTTCAGATTTTTGGCAGCCGCAATATCAACAATAACGGTCGTTTTATTATGAAATTGAAGCGCTGAACCGGGACACGATGCTGACACAGCCCCTTCAACAACATTGGCGACTGCATTAGCCTTATGTTCACCAAAAGCTAAGAGCACGATTCTTTTAGCGTCACTAATAGTCCCTATGCCCATGGTTAATGCCGTATTAGGTTGGTATTCGCCTGCTTCGTAAAAGCGTGAATTATCTTTTAAGGTTGATTCAGTCAGCGTTTTAATGCGCGTGCGAGAACGTAAACTCGATGAAGGCTCATTAAAGCCAATGTGTCCATTGGTACCAAGCCCTAATAACTGCAGATCAATACCGCCCACTTCAATAATCTTGTTTTCATATTTTGTGGCATATTTTTCATACTCTTCAGCAACGTCACATTCGGGTAAAAAGGTATGCTCCGCCGGTATATCAATGCCATTGAAGAGCTTCTCTTGCATAAACGTGCGGTAACTTTGCGGATGGTGTTTATCAATGCCTATATATTCATCTAAATTAAAGGTCTTCACTGCATGAAAACTCACCTCGCCTTTTTTACATCGTTTAATTAAGTTTTGATAAACTTCTATAGGCGTGCTGCCCGTGGCTAGTCCTAACACTAAGCGACTATTGTCATTTATTTGGTGACATATGATATCTGCCGCTAGTTCTGACGCGATAGCGCTAGTTTCAACAATAATAACTTCCATATTTTGTGACCTCGCTGCGTAAAATTGTGTGGAATCTACATGTATCTACTTGTTTAAGTGGAACAAAAAGCGTTAGAAATATAGCGGTATAACTGTATATAAGATAGTCAATTACACTAGTAAAAGCAACGCTGCCTATTGACTAGCAGCTAAGATGTTATGTGTCATAAATGACGAAACAACATATTACATCAATTTTGCTTTGCTGATTACCACTGACGCACGTCAACACCTTTTGTTTACTCTTGACTGAACAAATTAAACAATGTACGCTCTTGCGATGAAAAATAAACCTACCGACACCGTAAACCAATTCATTGAAGACATGGGCATGATCGCTCAAGGAGATGGTTTACCTCGAATTGCAGGCAAAATAATGGGGCTATTACTGATTGATATTGGCCCGTATAGTTTTGGTGAAATAGCACAGCGACTAGAAGTTAGCAGAGGTAGTATAAGTACCAATACACGTTTATTAGAAAATTTAAACGTGATTGACCGAGTTTCTAAAAAAGGACAACGAGGTGATTACTTTCAGCTAGCGCAAGACCCGTATGCAAAGCTGTTGCAAGGCGTGTCACAGCGAATGGAAAAGTCGATAGGCGTTTTGCAAAAAACGCGGGACGCTTTGCCTAATAGTTGGGAGGAATCGCAAGCGAGATTGCACGATTTACAACAGTTTTATACTGAATATCATAAAAGCACGACCGCGCTTATTCAACAACTTCAGGCTAAGCTAAAATGAAAAAGTCTTACCTGATTGCAATTGTAATGTCGGTGCTTCTTGTCATTTGGATGGCAAGCGGTTTATTGAGCTCGTCAGAACAGGATGTAGCGTCAAAACAAGTGAAGAATGAACCGCAACTTATACTCGTTGAAACGCAAATGCAAACAGCACAGCCTGTGCAATTAAATTTAACCGTGCAGGGGCAGGTTGAACCCCGTCGCAAAACACCTATTCGCTCTGACTTAGCCGGCAGAATTACAGATATATATGTGAAAGAAGGCGATTGGGTGGCGTCCAATACGACCATTTTTCGTTTAGACCCAGAAGACAGGGAAATAAAGTTAGCCAAAGAAAACGCGCTGCTACTATCAAAACAACAAACTTACGAACGTGCGCAAGACCTTGTTAAACAAAATTTACAAGCCAAAAGCTCACTTGAAAGTGATTTTGCGGCACTAAAAACCGCTGAGGCGAATGTCGCGCAAATCAAACTTGAAATCAGTAAGCTAGGTATCACGGCCCCTTTTGATGGCGTTATTGATCAGCTAAACGTTGAGCAAAATGGTTACATAATGGCAAACAGCGAAGTTGCCCAATTTGTTGACAACAGCACGCTAATTATCGTTGTACCGGTGGCACAGCAAGATATTCATAAGCTATCTATAGGGCTAGCGGCAAACGTAAAGTTTGCAACAGGTGAATCGCGCATGGGCAAAATACTGTTTATTTCATCCCTTGCGAGTGAAAATACGCGCACGTTCAGAGTCGAAATTAGCATCAATAATCAAGATAGAATCATTCCTGCGGGCATTAGTGCTGAAGTTGACATCCCTATTCATCAAGTGCAAGGTCACTTTATATCACCCGCTATACTAGCCTTAGATGCCGCTGGGCAAATGGGTGTGAAATCGGTAGATGACAACAATATTGTGGTGTTTACACCTATATCCATTATTCAGGCCTCTACAGACGGCGTATGGGTGAAAGGACTGCCAAACAAAATCAATATTATCACCATAGGACAAGGCTTTGTTGAGGCGGGCGCAGAAGTAAACTGGACGCCTGCTACCGTTGAATCAACCAATGATCAAACAAATCTAGCGATACAAAGCGGTAATACCAACAAGAAAACACCATGAACAGCCTCATAGATGCCGCTTTTAGTCGAGGACGAACCGTCCTTATGATTTTCATTATGATTTTAGTAATGGGAATTAGCGCATACGTTTCTATACCCAAAGAATCAGAGCCCGATATTGCGATTCCTATCATTTATGTGTCGGTGACTTATGAAGGTATTGCCCCAGAAGATGCCGAGCGACTCTTGGTTAGACCTTTAGAAAAAGAACTGCAATCAATTGAGGGTTTAAAAGAGATACGCTCTGTCGCAGCCGAGGGCTATGCTTCGGTTACCTTAGAGTTTGATGCAGGGTTTGACGCTGATCAAGCTATTTTGGATGTTCGCGAAAAGGTCGATTTAGCAAGAGCAGAACTGCCACCAGGTAGTGATGAACCGCGCGTGACTGAAGTAAACATTGCCTTATTCCCGGTGCTTACCGTGGTGCTATCAGGTCCTATTCCAGAGCGCTCATTAGTTACCATAGCACGCAACTTAAAAGACGATATAGAAGCCCTATCGGGCGTACTTGAAGTAGAAATTGGTGGCGACAGAGAAGAAGTATTAGAAGTTATTACCGACCCTGCCGCCTTAGAAGCTTATAATATTTCGTACACTGCTTTGTTCAATTTTGTCCAACAAAATAATCGTCTTGTCGCTGCTGGCTCATTAGACACAGGCGCGGGACGCATGGTATTTAAAGTACCGGGTGTAATTGAAGATGCACAAGACCTTGCCACGTTACCAATTAAAGTTGATGGCCAAACCGTGGTGACATTTCAAGACGTTGCCACCTTAAGGCGTACGTTTAAAGATCCTAGTAGTTTTGCCAGAATTAACGGCCAGCCTGCGTTAGCCTTAGAGATTTCAAAGCGCTCAGGTGCAAATATTATTGCAACCATTGAGAACGTGCGCGCAATTGTTGAAGACGCAAGCAAAGAATGGCAAGGCGCGGTGCAGGTAAGCTATTTACAAGACAAGTCAGAACGCATTCGCACCATGTTGGGCGATCTTGAAAACAATGTGCTTACCGCTGTTATTTTGGTCATGATTGTAATTGTTGCCGCTCTTGGTACCCGCCCTGCTATATTAGTTGGCTTAGCCATTCCCGGCTCATTTTTAGCTGGCATCATGATCATTAACTTTATGGGCATTACGCTGAATATGCTGGTTTTGTTCAGCTTAATTTTAGTGGTGGGTATGCTGGTAGATGGTGCCATTGTTACCATTGAACTGGCCGACAGGAAAATAGCCGAAGGTTGTGAAGCAAAATCGGCCTTTGCAGATGCATCCAAACGCATGGCTTGGCCTATTATTGCGTCTACGGCTACCACGCTAGCAGTGTTTTTTCCTTTAATTTTTTGGCCCGGCATGGTGGGGGAGTTTATGAAATTCTTGCCCATTACCGTAATAATTACGCTAGGCGCATCGTTAACAATGGCACTAATTTTTATTCCCGTGCTTGGCGGCATGCTTCATCCAAAAACCAAATCAGGCGACAAAGATCAAGACAAGAGCATTGATGATTCGGCGATCAAAGCGGCAGAAAGTGGCGATTTAACCAGTATTGGCGGATGGGTAGGCAGATATCTGCGCAGTTTGACTGTTTTATTGCGACATCCGGCCAAAACCTTGGGCGTTGCCGTACTATGTTTGATTGCTTGCTATGGTGCTTATATTGGCTTTGGACGAGGAGTTGAGTTTTTCCCTGCTATTGAACCCGACTTTTTGCAGGTACAAGTCCAAGCAAGAGGCGATTTATCAATTTTCGAACGAGACCAATTAGTCAGGCAAGTTGAAAATAGATTAATAGATATAAAAGAATTAAAATCGGTGTATGCGCGTACGTTTGGTGCAGGTAATCAAAACGATACCAATATGCCCGATGATGCTATTGGCGTTATTCAGCTAGAACTAATTGACTGGAAATCGCGTCCACAAGCTAAAGATATCATACCTGATATTCGTAAAAAAGCAGCCGGTATAGCCGGCATTAAAGTGCAAATAAGAGAACAAGAGTCGGGGCCCTCTGCAGGTAAACCAATACAAATTCAGCTTAGCGGACGCAACACCGAAATGTTAAATAAAACGGTCACTGTGGTGCTTGATGTGCTCAAATCTATTGGCGGTTTTGTTGATGTAGAAGATTCGCGCGCCCTGCCCAGCATAGAATGGCGGTTAAAAGTAGACCGTCAAAAAGCGGCGCAATACGGCGCCGATGTAACACTGCTAGGAAATGCTGTGACGCTAATTACGAACGGGATCATGTTAGCGGAATACCGCCCCGATGATGCCGAAGAAGAACTTGAAATTAGACTGCGTTTTCCAAAGCACAAACGTACGCTAGAACAGCTCAACTTATTGCGCGTTCCATCCGCAAATGGTTCTATACCAATAAGTAACTTTGTAACATTTGAACCTGCTCAAAAAACGGGCGTGGTAAACAGAACTGACGGCAAGCGCGTGCTAACCATCAAAGCCGGCGTTGATAGCGATTTACTTGCCGATGCTCAAGTGAAAAAGATTAAAGATGCCTTAACTAATATTGATATCCCGCAGGGCGTGCAAATTAGTTTCAAGGGTCAAGATCAAGATATGCAAGAAGCCATGCTATTTTTAATAAGCGCATTTGCTACCGCTATATTTTTGATGGTGATTATATTAGTCACTCAGTTTAATAGCTATTACCAAGCCGCGTTAGTGTTGAGTGCCATTATATTTTCTACAGCCGGTGTATTGCTTGGTTTACTAGTAACCGGACAAGCCTTTGGTGTGGTCATGGGCGGCATTGGTGTTATTGCTTTGGCTGGCATAGTGGTCAACAACAATATTGTCTTAATCGATACCTTCAATGATTTAAAAAACAGAGGGCTACCCACAACAGAAGCTATTTTAAGAACCGCAGCACAACGTATGCGACCGGTTCTTTTAACCTCTGTAACAACCGTATTAGGACTATTGCCTATGGTATTTGCATTAACTATCGATATTGTTGGGCGAGATCTGAGTGTGGGCGCACCATCCGCTCAGTGGTGGACACAATTATCTAGCGCCATTGCGGGAGGCCTCACATTTGCAACCGCGCTAACCTTGTTTTTAACTCCTTGTTTGCTAATGCTGGGAGAAAACGTAAGCACTTGGCTGGCGCAAAGAAAAGCGAGTAAAACCAGTATAATTTCACTGATGAGTACAGAAAAATAAGTTGCTTGCCTATAACTTAAATCAGAAAAACCCCAAACTCAAAATACTGTTTGGGGCTAAAGAGGCTAGATTGGCGCTAACTCAAACTAACCACACGCTAAGGACTAATAAATCTATACTTTCGACGGTATAACAAGCAGTTCTAAGCTTTATCAGCCTCTACTTTGGGTTCTTCAGCTTCCATTTTTGGCATTAATAATTCAGCTCTTAGTTTACCTTCAATTTCAGCGGCCAACTCTTTGTGCTCTTTTAAATATTTCACAACGTTAGCCTTACCTTGGCCAATTCTATCGCCATTACAGCTGTACCATGCGCCTGCTTTATCAATCAGGTTGTGCTTAACGCCTAAGTCGACTAACTCGGCTTCTTTACTGATGCCTTGGCCGTACATTATTTGAAATTCTGCTTGTTTAAACGGCGGTGCTATTTTGTTTTTAACCACCTTAACGCGGGTTTCGTTACCCACTACTTCATCGCCGTCTTTAATAGCTCCTATACGGCGAATGTCTAAACGTACCGACGCATAAAACTTAAGCGCATTACCACCGGTAGTGGTTTCAGGGTTACCAAACATTACGCCAATCTTCATTCTTATTTGGTTAATAAAAATAAGCATGGTGTTACTGCGTTTTAAGTTACCGGTAATTTTACGCATACTTTGCGACATCATTCTGGCGGCAAGCCCCATGTGCGAATCACCAATATCGCCTTCAATCTCTGCTTTAGGGGTTAATGCAGCAACCGAGTCGACAACAATCACATCAACCGCACCTGAGCGCGTCAGCATGTCGCAAATTTCTAAAGCTTGCTCGCCCGTGTCAGGTTGAGAAACTAATAATTCATTTATATCAACACCTAATTTAGCCGCGTAAATAGGGTCTAAGGCATGTTCTGCATCTACGAACGCGCAGGTCTTTCCTTCACGTTGAGCACTCGCAATGACTTCTAAAGTAAGCGTTGTTTTACCAGAAGACTCAGGTCCATAAATTTCAACGATTCTTCCCATTGGGAGGCCGCCCGCACCCAAAGCAATATCAAGACCCAATGAGCCAGTAGAAATGGTTTCGATATCCATAGTACGGTTTTCACCAAGCTTCATTATAGAGCCTTTACCAAACTGTTTTTCTATTTGTGATAAGGCGGCGTTTAGTGCATCTGTTCTATCGTCTTTTTTCATCTGAATCAATCCTAAATATTTTTTGCAATGTCTCGTTAATAACTTACGGTAATTAACTGATATTTCGTCTTCCTCGCGTATGCGGGGATTCGTCATCCTCGCGTATGCGGGGATTCGTCATCCTCGCGTATGCGGGGACCTAGTGAATGTACAAAAATCATCAATTAAAGCCATTGTTGTTCAAAGGCTTAGTGTGTTCCAAAGAGGTTCCCGATGCCTCGGGAATGACTGTGGATGTATTAATGTTCCAAAGAGCTTCCCGATGCCTCGGGAATGACTGTGGATGTATTAAACGTTCCAAAGAGCTTCCCGATGCCTCGGCAATCACTGTGGATGTATTAAACGAACAGCAATACACATAAGCTCGAATAATCTTACTAGGCCTCAATAAATGCGGGTAAATAATTGCTAAACCCAATCTGCATGTAATCATTTATATCGCAAGTATACTGTATAATCATACAGTTTCAATGGTAAATTCAATTAATTTTGTAGATAACTGATTTTATTGAGCTTTTAGTCCATAAAAGCCATATAACACCGTTTTTATGCGCTCATATACGTTAATATGCGCTAATAGCCGGCAAGGATGTATGCTAACAGGAAGTATATAGATTAGTTAGTGAGGCATTGGATCAGTTTTTCTAGGCCTAGTATTATGGCTTGCTCTCTAACTTGTTTACGGTCACCCGAAAAACGCCGATAAAACGTAATCACATTATTACTATCGTTATCCATAATCGAGCTGCTTTTCACTTCACGCGCAGGTATGCTGTTTGTTGCGCTATTTACGGCAACCTTATTTTCTACCGTTTTGGCTAATGTCTGAGACTTTATCTGCAGCGCACTTAAAGCGTTACCTGCAATGGCAAACCACACTAGGCCCACTGGCTTGTCTTTTGTACCACCACTTGGACCGGCAATACCACTCACCGCTATGCATAAATCGGCATTTGCTTTTACCGCAGCTAATGTGGCCATTTCAATCACCACTTGTTCAGACACCGCGCCATAGGTGTCTAGTGTTTGTTGACTTACCCCAACTAAAGCATGTTTGGCTTGATTAGAATAAGTGACCCATGATTGATTAAACCATTGCGATGAACCAGCTACTTCGGTAATTGCATATGCAAGCCCGCCACCCGTGCAAGATTCTACCGTAGCAACCGTTTCATTTCGCGCCAGCAGCAAGTCACCTAAATGCTGCGCAAGGTCATTTTTTTTGCTCAAATTAAAGTTAATCAATGCTGCGTCTTTTTAGTTGTGCCTATTTCTCATAGAATACCCTAAAATACGCAGCAAATCATACATCGATGATATGAAATAGCTAAGCTCAAATATTACAAGAAAATTTATATGTCTAATAAACCCGAAAATACACCCATGATCACCCAGTACTTAAAAATTAAGGCTGAGCATCCTGATATATTGCTATTTTATAGAATGGGCGATTTTTATGAGCTTTTTTTTGACGATGCCAAAAACGCTTCACAACTCCTTAATATATCGTTAACTGCGCGCGGCAAATCAAACGGTGACCCTATTCCAATGGCCGGTGTGCCCTATCATGCGGCTGAAAATTATTTAGCAAAGCTGGTTAAAATGGGACAATCGGTAGCCATTTGTGAACAAATAGGTGACCCGGCAACCTCAAAAGGTCCGGTAGAGCGCAAAGTGGTTAGAATTATTACGCCCGGCACCATTACCGATGAAGCATTATTAGAAGAGCGCAGTGAATCGGTATTAGCCGCAGTAGTTCACAGTCAAGGCACGCAAGCGGGCCGAAAAGCCACTTATGGAATTGCTTATATTGAACTCGCGTCGGGGCGTTTTAGCATACTCGATTGTTATAATGATCAAGCTTTACAAGCTAACTTAGCACGTATTAAACCCACTGAATTACTGTATCCTGAGGGCGCAAGCTTTGTGCATTTAATAGCTAATTGCAGCGGTAAGCGTAAACGCCCTATTTGGGAGTTTGAACACGAAACCGCGCTTACTAAGCTTAATCAGCAATTTCAAACGCATAATTTAGACGGTTTTGGCGTAAACGCAAAAGCTATCAGCATTGGCAGTGCGGGTTGCGTGTTGCAATATATTCAAGAAACTCAGCGCACTCAACTTGTGCACGTAAAATCGATTAACCAAGAGTCGCTTAGCGATAGTTTATTAATGGACGCTGCAACCCAGCAAAATCTTGAGTTAACCCGCAATCTTTCGGGCGGCAATCAGCACACTTTATTAAGCGCCATTGATAAAACATCAAGCAGCATGGCCTCTAGGTTGCTGCAGCGGTATTTACACCGGCCTACTACCAGTGCCAGTGAAATTGCGCACAGACACGCCATTATCAATAGTGTTATTGAACATGATATTGACGAAATCCAAAGCTTATTAAAAACCATCGGCGATGTTGAAAGAATACTCGCAAGAGTGGCCCTAAGAAGTGCTAGGCCACGCGATTTTGCGCGCTTGTCGCAAGCCTTGAATACTCTGCCAGAATTGCAGCAGCAACTAGCCTGTTTACAACAAAATACACCTAATGCTGGTAAACATATAGCGCAATATCAAGACAACATTAACACGTTTGAAAACCTAGCTGACTTGCTCAATAACGCTATTATTGAAAACCCACCCGTGGTAATGCGCGATGGCGGCGTTATAAAACTCGGCTTTAACCAAGAGCTAGATCATTTGCGCGACCTTGCCGATGGTGCCACCGGTTACTTACAAGAGTTAGAAGTGCGCGAGCGAGAACGTTCTGGCATAAGCACGCTTAAAGTCAATTACAATAGAGTGCATGGGTTTTATATAGAAGTTAGTCGCGCAAATAGTAATCAAGTGCCTAGCGATTATATTAGACGACAAACGCTTAAGAACAACGAACGCTATATTATTCCCGAGCTTAAAGAACACGAAGATAAAGTGCTAACCAGCCAAAGCCGCGCCCTGGCGTTGGAAAAACGTATATATGAAAGCTTGTTTGACGACATTATGCCGCATCTTGAAGCCTTAATGAAGAGCGCTGCATATACTGCAAAACTCGATGTGCTTACAAATTTTGCTGAACGCGCACAAAGTTTGAATTTACACCCACCAGAATTAGTTAAGCATAATACGCTTTCGTATAATAACGGCAGACACTTGGTCGTTGAGCAAGTTATGCAAGCTCCTTTTATTGCCAACCCATTACACATGGACGATAAAACCAGAATGTTGATGGTAACCGGGCCGAACATGGGCGGTAAATCTACCTATATGCGCCAAACGGCGCTAATTGTAATACTTGCCTATATAGGCTGTTTTGTACCTGCTACCGATGCCAAAATAGGCCCTATCGATCAAATTTTTACGCGTATAGGCGCGGCTGATGATCTTGCGTCAGGCCGCTCAACCTTTATGGTTGAAATGACCGAAACTGCCAATATTATGCATAACGCAACGGCCAGTAGTCTTGTATTAATGGACGAAATTGGACGTGGTACTAGTACGTATGATGGTTTATCTTTGGCTTGGGCCTGCGCGCAGCAACTGGCTTTACATACCAAAAGCTTCACTTTGTTTGCAACGCATTATTTTGAGCTGACAGAACTTGCTAGCCAATTTGCCAGCGTTGAAAATGTGCACTTAACTGCACTTGAATATGGCGACGACATTAAATTTATGCATAAGGTTGAACAAGGAGCGGCAAGCGGCAGTTTTGGGCTTCAAGTAGCTAAACTAGCTGGAGTTCCTAATGCTGTTATTACCCTCGCCAAACAAAAATTAGCCCAATTAGAACAGCAGGCTATTACGGGTTCGGTGCATGTTACCAAGCAATCACCTCCAGCACAGCAACAGCTAAGCATTCCACTAGATGAACCGCATTGGCTTGAACAAGCTATTGAAATGATAGATCTCGACTCACTTAGCCCACGTGAAACGCAAGCTGTGCTGTATCAGTTAAAAACAAAAATTAAGGAAAAACAATAAAGCGGCAAGCACACCCGCTAGGCATACGCAGATGCTAAATATGATTTACTAATATAAGCAAATGCGGGTATACTATTCTCCCAACAAAGGCGGTGTTCATACCGCCTTAAATGTGTGTGTTTTGCTTTTTCACCAAAAGTCGTTCTGCCAATAACAAAGCTACTTTTAACGCCAAACACAGCACCATTATAATTTCTAAATGCTAGGAACAAGATGACAAATTATATTTTCGTCACCGGTGGGGTTGTTTCATCACTTGGTAAAGGAATTGCAGCAGCTTCATTAGCGGCAATATTAGAAGCGCGTGGCCTTAACGTCACCATGCTAAAGCTAGACCCCTATATAAATGTCGATCCAGGCACTATGAGCCCCATTCAGCACGGTGAAGTATTTGTGACCGAAGACGGCGCCGAAACTGACTTAGACTTAGGTCATTATGAACGTTTCATTAGAACCCGCATGACCCGTCGCAATAACTTTACCACCGGCACAGTGTACAACGAGGTAATTAGACGTGAACGTCGCGGTGACTATTTAGGCGCAACCATTCAGGTTATTCCGCACATTACTAACGAAATTAAGCGTCGCGTAATAGCTGGGGCCGAAGGATATGATGTGGCGATTGTTGAAATAGGCGGCACTGTAGGTGATATAGAATCACAGCCTTTTATTGAAGCTATTCGTCAATTAGGCGTTGAACGTGGTCGTGAACACACTATGTTCATGCATCTTACATTAGTACCTTATTTGGCAGCTGCAGGCGAAACTAAAACAAAACCCACACAGCATTCAGTAAAAGAATTGCGTTCGGTTGGTATTCAACCAGACATTTTAGTGTGTCGCTCTGAAGTTCCCTTGCCTAGTAATGAACGTTACAAAATTGCCTTGTTTACTAACGTAAACGAAAAAGCCGTAATTTCCTTGCAAGACGCCAGCAGTATTTATCGTATTCCAGCGGTACTTAAAGCCCAAGGCATGGATGAGCTAGTGGTAAAACGTTTTGGGTACAATTGCCCTGAAGCCGATTTAAGCGAATGGGAACAAGTACTTTACGCCGAATCAAACCCGACAGGTGAAGTTAACATTGGTATGGTAGGCAAATATGTAGAGTTACCCGACGCTTATAAATCGGTTAACGAAGCTTTAAAACATGCCGGTCTTAAAAACAGATTAACCGTTAATATTCGTTATATCGACTCGCAAGACGTAGAGTCGAAAGGGGCACTTGCATTGTTAGGTGAGTTAGATGCCATATTAGTACCTGGTGGATTTGGCGAGCGTGGCATTGAAGGCAAAATTGCCGCAGCAAAATACGCCCGTGAAAACGATGTGCCCTATTTAGGAATATGTTTAGGGATGCAAGTTGCCTATATAGAATTTGCGCGCAACGTAGCCGGTTTAGAAGATGCCAACAGTACTGAATTTGACCCTATAACGCCATACCCCGTTATAGGCTTAATTACCGAATGGTTAGAAGCCGACGGCAGCAAAGAGATCCGAGATGCTGACGCCGACTTAGGTGGTACAATGCGTTTGGGTAGTCAGCTATGTCATTTAATCGATGGTTCGAAAGTAGCGCAAGTGTATGGTGCCACTGAAATTTATGAACGTCATCGCCACCGTTATGAAGTGAACAATAATTTACGCCCAGAAATTGAAAAAGCAGGTTTAAAAGTAAGCGGATTATCTACCGACAAGCAACTGGTAGAAGTCATAGAGATTGAAGATCATCCGTTTTTTATTGCGGGTCAATTTCACCCTGAATTTAACTCGACGCCTCGCGACGGCCACCCTTTATTTGAAGGCTTTGTTGCAGCCGCAGGCAAGTATAAAAAGAAAAATCACTAATTAGATAACCTACATAAGGAAAAAACATGGCCAAAATTAGCCGAATTGTTGGACGCGAAATATTAGATTCTAGAGGCAACCCCACCGTAGAAGCTGACGTGTATTTAGCATGCGGTGCAATGGGTCGTGCTGCAGCGCCTTCGGGCGCATCAACAGGCTCTCGTGAAGCACTTGAACTGCGCGACGGCGACAAAAATCGCTATTTGGGCAAAGGTGTATTAAAAGCTGTTAGTGCCATTAACGATAAAATTGCCAGTGCCCTACAAGATGTAGACGCAGCCGACCAAGCAAACGTTGATCATATAATGATTGACTTAGATGGCACTGAAAACAAAGAAGTGTTAGGCGCAAACGCTATACTAGCGGTTTCTTTAGCAGTAGCTAAAGCCCAAGCAATAAGCCTAGGCAAGCCTTTGTACGCATACATTGCTGATATCAACGGCACGCCAGGCCAGTACTCTATGCCTGTACCCATGATGAACATTATTAACGGCGGCGAACACGCCGATAATAACGTTGATATTCAAGAATTCATGGTACAACCCGTTGGCGCAAAAAGCTTTTCAGAAGCATTAAGAATGGGCGCTGAAATATTTCACAGCCTGAAAAAAGTTCTTAATGCCAAAGGCTTAAGCACTGCAGTGGGCGACGAAGGCGGCTTTGCACCTAACTTAACCTCAAACGCTGAAGCTTTAGCCGTAATAGTTACCGCGGTAGAAAATGCTGGTTACAAAATGAATGAAGATATTACTTTAGCGCTAGACTGCGCCGCTTCTGAGTTTTATAAAGATGGTCAATACGTATTAAGCGGTGAAAATAAATCGTTTGATGCCAATGGTTTTAGTGATTACCTTGCCGACTTAACGACAAAGTATCCTATAGCTTCTATTGAAGATGGCTTAGATGAAAGCGATTGGGACGGCTGGGCATATCAAACTAAAATAATGGGCGATAAAGTACAGTTAGTGGGTGACGACTTATTTGTGACTAACACCAAAATTTTAAAACGCGGTATCGATAACGGCGTAGCCAATAGTATTTTGATAAAATTCAATCAAATTGGTTCATTAACCGAAACGTTAGCGGCAATTAAAATGGCCAAAGAAGCTGGTTTTACCGTAGTTATTTCACACCGTAGCGGCGAAACTGAAGATGCCACTATTGCTGACTTAGCCGTAGGCACTGCAGCGGGACAAATTAAGACAGGTTCTCTATGTCGTTCTGACCGTGTAGCCAAGTACAATCAATTACTGCGTATAGAAGGCGAGTTAGGGGCTAAAGCGCCTTATAAAGGCCGCAGTGAAATAAAAGGTCAGTAAATCTTAGATATTTCGAAGCATAAAACAACCACCTTATACATTTTGTGTATTAAGGTGGTTTTTTATGTCCTTTTTATATAGCACACATGTACGCTAGCCCTATTAACCGTGTTACCATGAAATCCCATGCTTAAGCGCAAAACGCCAAATGTCACTACAAAATACCAACAAACAAACCGACATATTTCACTTATCAGCAAAGTATCCAAATTTTGCTGAATTAAGTAATGCGCTGTATGAACGAGAATTACAAGTACTCGCCAATAGCCCCATTACCGACCCTGCCTTATTAAAGCGCAAGTTGAAAGGGTTAACTCACCACATTAAAAATGCCACTGTGCACTTACTTGAAGGCAATGCACCGGTAAAAGTAGATGTGCATAACGGCAGTTGGCAAGCAAAACAAAATACAAAGTGCCCACTAAGTACACAAACTCCCGACCGTACCTTACAGTGGTATTCACAAACCGCCAAACAGGGCAACATTGTACCCGTTTACG